>OLJF01000047.1_pt1 | contig 211823 bp, 143 predicted proteins | sample 1609751 | NCBI WGS metagenome assembly OLJF01 (sample SAMEA4350171, study PRJEB24818) | metagenome | biome: human; feature: gut; material: faeces | place: Denmark | collected 2013-09
GGTTTAAAGTGTTTATTGGCTTTACTTGTAAGGTTTGCACAAATCTATGTGTATCTACAGACGGTTATCTTAGTTGCTTGGAAGTTACCAATACAAGGGATTTATATCAAGCGGTATTGGAAATGTTCCACAAATACGATGCAGCCAAACACATACATTTGATGCAGTCTTTAGGCAATACCAGTATGACGGAGCATCAGTTTTGCCAACTACTTGGAAGAATGAGACTTTATCAGTCATTACCGCAAGGCTATCAGAAAGATATACCTAAAATGTTGCTTACTGATACACAGGTTAACAATGTGGCTAAAGCGTATATCAATGACGAGAACTTTGGCAGCTTGGGGAATGATTTGTCTATGTGGAAGTTCTACAACTTGCTCACAGGTGCAAATAAGAGCAGCTATATAGATTCATTCTTGGATAGAGCCTATAATGCTACAGAACTTGCAACGGGTATATGTTCCGCTTTACACGGTGATGACAAATACCAATGGTTTCTTAGTTAGTGGTATTTGAGAATACACAGGATTGTCAAATACTCAATATCTGAAACTATGAGGAGTTTGTTTTATCTACTTGCTGTGATTGCTACGTTCTTTGTAAGTGTGCTATTATATCCAGTTATGATAATTGGATATATTCTATTGATTGGCTATTGTCTTACTAAGAGATGATAGTACTACTGAAAGGGTATCTATATACTATATATAGGTACTCTTTCTATTTATAAACCTCTTAAATATTATAAATATGGTAATAGAAGGCAGTCGCGAATACAAGGCAGCGCAAGAACTTGAAAGAGCCTTGAACGATTATAGTTGGAATCCTAAAAGGTTTGCTGAAAGTACAAGGTATTACCACCGTACACTACAGCAGGAATTAATGAAAACCATAGTGGAGATTATCCGCATGGTTGGTAATAAGGACTATGGCACAGACCTTAGAAATCAGGCATCGCATGAACTTTGCAAACGGATAGTTGACAGTGGCGTGTTGGATGAAGCTCACTTACCTTTTATATAGGTTGAATGAAGTAAGGACATTATTTACTTAGTGTCCTTGCTTTATAAAAATGTTCACTTTCTCTATTAGTGAATGTTTTGCTAATAATCAGCAGGTTAGATATTCCAGTTTAAAATTAATATTCACTTATATTAGTTTCACTATAAAACAGAACGTTATGTCACTTAAATATTCAAGTACAACAGCAGATTATCTGCAATGGAGCGAAGCAATGAACTTAATAAGAAAATTGGCAAGGGATAATAATTATAAGATGTCACTTCTTATTGCTTTAGGTTGCTTCACAGGTCTAAGAATTTCTGATATTCTCGCCTTAAGGTGGAATCAGATATTAGATGCAGAAGAGTTTACCATTACAGAGATTAAGACAGGGAAGCAGAGGACAATTAGGATTAATATGCAGCTACAGCAACATATCAGAGATTGTTACGGTCATATAAATCCAGTTGGCATAAATGCGCCTGTATTGATAAGTCAGAAGGGGACAGTGTACACAGTTCAGAGAATCAATGTCATGTTGAAGGAGATTAAGAAAAAATACAGGCTACAAATAGGCAATTTTTCGTGTCATTCTCTTAGAAAGACTTTTGGCAGACAGGTCTACAACATGAATAACGATAATTCAGAGCTTGCACTTGTTAAGCTCATGGAGCTATTCAATCATTCCAGTGTATCAATCACTAAAAGATACTTGGGATTAAGGCAAGAAGAATTATTAAATACCTATGATTGTCTTAGCTTCTGACAATTGGGTTGGTATGAAAGTTCAGAATTTCTACTTATATGGGGATTTGACAAGTTTCATACCAACCTTGAATTATTGAGTAGAGACAGCTCTCAACTTTTAATAAACAATAGTTCTTGCAAATTAAACAGCTTTTAGTAACTTTGTAGCAATTTCAGACTTCTATGGAGATAGTTCTGAAAGGACATAGTTAACGAAGAGCGTTTAAAATATTATCCTATCATGAAATCTGGACAATTTCAACTACTTAGGATAATAGGCAAGAACGCTCACGTCAGTGTTATATATTCATCTTAAGGGATGAACTATATATTCTTCTGGCGTGGGCTATTGTTTATTATTAAGTAGTGGGCAGTCCAGAGCCTCATGATAGTAATATTCAGTAGTTCCCACGCTTCTTGTATGTAGTAGCCAACTATGAGGGAACAGGTTGGCAGAATTAAATTTATATCAATTATGAAAACTTTGAGATTTATTGGAATGACCTTGTTAATGGTTGTGTTGTGTTTGAATTTTACCGCTTGTGGTGATGATGATGATGACGACCCGTCTAATCCATTGGTTGGAGTATGGCAGAACGATGATGAAGGCGAACATTTAAGGTGGACCTTCCGAAATGACGGAAGCGGAGAAGAGCATTTATTTTATGACGATGATAGTGAATCATACACATATCAGTTTACTTACACTTATGATAGTAAATCCAGTACATTAATAATAAACTATGACGATGATGATACTGACAAATACACTATCAACATTAATGGCAATACTATGACTGCCAAGAATGAGTATGGTACTGAAACCACTTTCAAGAAGAAGTAATAATTAAATAAAGGCAGCATTTGAAGTAACATTCATTTGCTACCTTTTTTTATTTATATACGATTTAATCTTCTATTTTCATATCTATAATGCCTGCAATGAGTTTATAATGCCATTCGTCAAGTTCTTCTCCTAAAGATATTATGAAATACAACTCTCCTGTTTTACGTGCAACACATAATGAAGGTGTATGTTTTAACAAATCAATATAATATGGGTCTGTTATAGGAAAATCGTATTCTATATTTTCATAGGTAAATTTCGCTCTATACTTATTTGTGTCTGAATCATAATATATTTGAGGAGAATCAGGTTTTATAAGCATTAAAGAATATTTTCCTTCTTGAAAAACATTAGTAGGTACAGCTTTTCCACAGTTATAGAAAATCTTCTTATGAATATTATCACATAAATTATCCATTGCATCAACTTGCTTACTACATCTTGTTTTTCTTACTAGATTAGAATAATGAATATTTTCGCTATGTGCATACTTTGGACAAGTCTCCGTAATATCGACTTCTATAATATCAAGGATATTGATATGCCTTGTTTCTGAAGCAGGAAGTTGCCCATGCTCTTCAAAAGAGATTGGACGAATCCATTTAGGAGTTCCATTTTCATTACGAACTATTGTATACTTATTATCCTTCATTTCTATTTCAATCCCTCCCAAACAGCGACCTGCATATTTGAAGGAATTTGCTAAACAAATAAAGTGTTTTTTCATAGTGGAACGCTAGAATTTTTATCGTGTTATTTAATATGGACAATATTAATGTTAGTTGGATAAAGCTCTTTAAAGTATTCAACCAACAATCTTCTATGACATTGTTCTGGTGTCTCTTCGCTACATAAAAAACATGCACCATCAAAATTTTCAATATTATATTTTTGCGCTATTTTCCGGTTTTCAATTAATTTCCTATATATTTGTTGGTATCCTTTCCAATCAATATTTTTCTTTTGATAATCAGATAGCAACTCTTTTGTTGGTGCAAAGTCGATTATGTGAGTATATTCTATTCCACAGATTTGTTGAGCAAAATAAGATAAATCTACTCCCTTTGCAAATCCCGCCAGTTGACTAGTATTATTGATGCGAATATCAATAATCTTCTTTACATGATATTTCTTTAATAATTCAAAAAAATGTTCTGCACTTTTCTTTGTAAAACCAATTGTAAATAATGTAATCATATAACCTCCTTTTCTACATGATAAGCAATCTCTTCGTTTTTTTTTCGGTAAGCATCTATTATTTGACAACGTTCATCATAATTTTCCATTGTCGCAAAAATATCATTTATATCACGTATTTTTTTTTCTTTCACATATATATCAACCATTTCTTTCTGTAATATAGCATTATCAACTATACTTTTGTCTTTGAGTATATGTTTTACATTAAATCCACGCTCATAAAAATATCTAGAAACAAGAGCAAATCTATGACATTCTATAGGAGCGGCTTCTGAACACATCAAGGCAATTCTAAAACCTTTATTTAATCCGGTGATTAAACGCTGAACTCCATATTTAAATGCTGTTGTATCTATTGCTTTTTCAAAATTAACATATCCATTATCATCCAAACAATCATTACGCCTAGCTCCAAACTCTTTACCGAAATGTAAATAAACAATATTATATTGTCTTAAATAATATTTCAGATTATCTTGATTAAATTGTGGTGTATATGCACTTGCTGGAACGCTCCGAACATCTACAATACAATTAATATCAAATGTTTGTATTAAACTACGGAACTCTTCAATTTCCTGATTGGAATGTCCAACTGTATATATGAGTTTATTTTCCATAAAAATAATAGCCAAATCAGTTTATTACAAAGATAATAAAATATAAAATACAAAGATTGCTTTTTCATCATTTTACATACAATATTTTGCAATAATTTAACGATGTTTCTTATTCGGTTTATCGACTTGATTACATATATTATTTTATATTTAGAATAAAAATGTTTGATAGCATATTTTACTAAAATTCCACAAAATAAATCCTTGTATTTATAGACAGGGAAACATAAATGACTAATTAGAAATTTTGCCTTCTCTTCTTGATTAGTTTATGCTTATTCTTCTTAGCTGAATTAGAGAAAAGCATTTCTAGCATTTCCCTTGTAATAGGTAAATATGTAACCTCTGTTAATCTAGTTTCTCTAATCTCTTGTGGTAAATAAGAAATCACGGTGCTCTTTTTGGGTGTTACTTGCATATTTTTGTAGAAATAAATAGATTGGTAATTGATTTATCTATAGCAAAGGTACTGATAAGAATCTGTCCAATCTAATGTAAAAGATACATTCTGGATTATTGAGGTATGTGTTTGTATTGGAAGAAAATGTCAAAGTGGTAGATAGCGACAAAATGGAATTATTGCTTCTATAAGCAGAATAATGGATAAAGATGTACATAAACTAAAGGAAGTCCCGAAGCTAAGAATTATGCAGAGAACTTTGCCGAGTATTATAAAGATATACAAGGCAAATAAGTGATTAAAAATTAAAAGTCAGTTATCGAGATGATAGTTGGCTTTTTATTTAAATATAAGTTGTTAAATAGAACATATAGATTAAAATATCATAGGGAAATGTGTTTTATTTCAGAATTAAGAGTTATATTTGTAATGTTCTTATGAGGCATACAAAGCACAAGAATGAATCACCATTTTGCTAAATGGCTAATAATTAGATACAGTAATAAAAGCCCCATTTTTCTTCTTTGTCATCCCAAATAGTACGCACTTTCTTGGTTTCAAAAAGCTTGATGGCATTATGCTGAGTCATAATATTATATTTTGTCTTTATTTTTAAGTTGAAATCTTAGGGATAACCGATAGGCAAAACACATCTTGCTTAAGAACCAAGAAATACACGAATGTTGACAGCCAAAATACAACGACTTGAATGCGAGAAGCGTTATTAAAGATGGCAGAAGATATATTCCTATGTATGCCCGATTACTCATCCGTAAATTATAATCTGATATGTCTGATAAGTACTCTTGCATATACTTGGGTGTAATACTTTCCGTCAACTATATAATAAGTCTCATTTTGAGGAACTTTAGAATGAAGCAATACCGCTCCATCATTAAGTTTCGTCACTTTGGATTCTTTCCCATGGTGGTCTATTTGAATTTGCTCGGGATAAATCTTAGAAGCTATTCCATACCAAGTTTTAGTTATCCCTAAGATTTCAAATTGCTCCGGACAATATTTAATCAGAAATGAGATAGGAACTCCCATCACTCCTTCATAATCTGACGGAATGGCGTCCGTAAAAGGTACTTCAATGGCATCATAATTATCGTAGCGGTCATAGGCAGCTTTGCCTCTCAGTTCCTTATGTTTGGAAAAGCGGAGGTTGTCTGCCATGCTCATCAGTGACAATGGCTCGTGACGACGACCATGTTCAATACTGGTAAACCAACATGAATTGCCCAATCTGGTATAATTGCCTACATATCCTAATCTTGCAGCTTTAGCCCTGTCTTTCTCATCCACTTTAGCTCCTTCAGGAACACCAAAAACCATATCATTTCCATTTCCTGTAGCACCTAACCAAACTTTGTTATCTTTTATCAGTGGAAAGACCTCTTTATAAGTGATTGCATTCATATTACCTATTACAGCAAATTTCTTCCCGGCTTCCACAATCCAAGCCAAGAATTCACGAAACAGGGAGAATGGCGGATTGGTGATGATAAAATCCGCTTCATTGCGAAGCTCGGTAACTTCTTTGCTTCGGAAATCTCCGTCACCTTCCATATACTTCCACTCAAGGTCATCAATATTGATACGTCCGTCCCCACTTTTGTCTCGTTCCAAGATGAATATCTTACCTTTCACCTGTGCCTTGGACGGGTCGAACTGAGGTGCTTCTTGCTCAAACAAAGAGGGCTGATAAGGCGTTTTGTATTTTTTGCTATCCGGCGCATAGCTCGTAGAAATCAGTTTTTTCAAGCCCAACTCATCGAATTTGGCAGCAAAGTATCGGGTAAAGTTGCTCCATTCTGGATCATCACAAGGAAGAAGCACAATCTTTCCTCGAAACACATCGGGGTCATATTCAAGATAGGCGTTCATTTCAATCTCTATGTCATGAAATTGCGTATAGAACTCATCATTCTTAGCCGCCTTAGCTTCCTTTAGATTAGTATTTGCCATATGTCTGTTTTTTTATTTCGTTAGGTACAAAAGTGTACGCACATCCACATTCAGTATTTCCGCTATCCTGTATAGTACGGGTATAGGCGGTTACACTCTGTTCGTAGCGTATAGATTGACCATGTTAAAACCTTTACCAAGCCGTTTAGCCAATTCAGTTTGACTAATACCCGCCTCAATCAATGTTTCTTTTATCCGATTCATTGCGACATCTTCTTTAACTTGTCACAAAGGTATATAATTTTATTGGGTAAACCACTGTGCTCTTAAAAGAAAGTATTTCGTTAATGGCTTATCCAAAGCTATTTTGGAAAATTCTATTTGTTTTTTCGCCAGCTGATTTTATAAAACTGCCACCGATAGTTCGTACTTTCGAAAAAAATCCCTATATTTGCAAATGAAAGAGTTATTTGACAGCATAGCAACGCAAAACGCTGAAATTCGCACGGTTGCTAACTCGTTACCGCTACTTCTCAAATAGTTCGCTAAAAGTTTATTTCTCAATCGGTTAAGTCTAACTGACAAAAATCTAAAATAGATAATACAAACTCTTTGATTGCATCCATAAAATAATTATGAGAATGCCCCCAAAAAACCTAAAATAATATTATGATTGCCAATATAAAGAATATCTTGTATTCTTTTTTCATACGAAGACTGTCCCCAAAAGTTACTTTATAAAATGACAAATAAAAAGAATCTATGCTTTCCCATTCATCTTCTATTGAAAATAGTTTATCATTTGTGCAAAAACCATTCTTAAGTTTATAATAAAAACCTTCATCGTTTATTATAAACGGGTCGACAGTTTATTATAAACTTTCATATAGCATTTAAGCACTTCCGGACCGAATTTATGCAACAAAAAAGGCTGCAAAACTCCTAAAAGTTTGCAGCCTTAAGCTCTTTGTCGGGTTATTTATACCCTAATCCTCATAAGGATCACCTAGGTGTTTTGTTATAATCTTATACTGTTTCATCGTCAGATAGCGATGATTGTAGGGCAGATACCCTGTCGGCATAAGTTCTTTGACCAACGGGTTACAACCTTTAATCCATCGGCTGAGACAACGTACCGCATTCTTGCTGGTAGTACATCCGGGGAAGTACATCACAGCAAGTTCGGCAAAAGCTAAGATTCTTCTCATTTCACTTTTTAAGTTTTAAATTGTAGTTTTATTGTTGTTATTATATCTACAAATATACAACATAAAAAAGCGTTTGTCAAGTCATTCGGGCTGTTGAAGATTAACGAAGCGTGAAATTAATAATATTCTATTGATAACCAATAAATTACACATTAATTATTTATTCATATACAGCGTCAATAAAGTTCAATAATTCATAGTTGTTCTACAAATTCCAATGCCCTACTACCTAACCCTTATATCAATCCGGCCGTAACAAGGCAATACTTCCAAAGTTTTACAATAATTCCCCCATGCTATCTCAGGATAATCCCAACGATTATTAGCATATAATATCAATTGTTCATTGGCACACTTGTTTATACGGCAAGCCACTGAAGCATCCTGAGAAATAACTGATAATTGATGCTCACCTTCTGCCCCAGTAGAAAGTGAATAATAATAAATATTTTCTTTCATACCTTTTGCCATTTGAGTTAATGGTTCCTTACAATTCGCACCGGCGTCAGCCCAATAGTAATAATTGTGCGTATCAACCTGCCAGGACTGAACAGGTTTCTCACCATATCCCTTTTGCTGCGATTCGTAAAGCGAGGCCTCACCCTCATTTCCTGCAAATGCTCCTACAGGATAATAATTCCAGTACCCTTTGCGCCTCCAATTTAACTGATGTATACTATGAGGTAAATAGAAAGATAATCCTGTTTCACGTAAGAATCCGTTAGGAACACCCTCTGTCCGATAGTTTATAGACAATTCACCAGCCGAGGTTACTTTTATATCAAAATCAACATTCACTTCCCGATAAGTCCCGGTAAGAGAAATACAGACCTCGTCCTTTTGTTGACTGTAATCAAAAGATTTCTTTTTCCAATCAATATCAGAAGTGGCAAAATGGTTAGCCGTTTTACGTACTTCAGCCCCTGTCAAGTGGTTCAAATTCACATACAAGTTCAAGAACGGACCTTTTTCAATAATTACTTCCCCTCCTACTGTTGCATTGACAATCAATCCGGTTTCTTTATCGAAAGGTATTTCAAAACCATTACCATGTACAATCACTTTGTCACCTTCATCTGTTACGGATAAATTTTGTCCGGCGAGCAAGGAAGGGTAAATTATCTTTTCCGTTCCCAATACAAAACGATACACATCAATCAACTCATTAGCAGCGGTAAAAAACTCGACCTGCAAAGTTTCTCCATTCTCCCATTGCTCAACGGGAATGACTATCATACCTTTCGTATGAGGTGCGACCGGTTGCAATTCCAAAGATTTTGTCACACCTCTATAAGTGTAGGTAGCATGAATTTCATTCAAATTTGTATGGTCAAATCGGTTATGTATAGTCAACATCAATTTTTGTCCGGTAGTAAATGAAAGATTATCCTCCACAAGTAACCGAACAGGTGAATAAGCCTTTTTAGTTGACCAGAACTCCGGTTTTTGCCGACGCCATACATCAACAATCCCCCATTCACCATATCCCACACAATTTCCTTGATAATCCAGCGGCTTGGCAGTACGTGCGAATTCTTTCCAGAATGAAGTCCCGAATTTAGGTTCCGGTAAGGAGAAAGTCTCATCCACATATCCCCAAATAGCACCTCCCAGACCTCCCGGAGCATTAAACAATCCACTCCACATCATATCAAGAGATTTCCCCCAAAATTCACGGATATTGGGATCAGTTTGTAATGTGGCATATGTATAGCAAGCCGGATGCGCCCATTCGTCAAATAAAGCCGGAATACCATGTCCCTGAAAATTACGGGTAGACATTCCCCACTGCCCTACATTTCCATATACATTCTGATAATGCATACTTAAGATATCAAATATTTCTGCCTTTTTTTCTACAGCCGAACCCGGATAACTAAAAATAACAGGGCGAGTGGTATCAGTCGCCTTTATCCAATCCCAACATAACTGAAAATTACTTCCGTAAGCACTTTCATTACCAATACTCCAAAACAGGATTGACGGATGGGAACGAAGACTCTTTACCATCTCCCGGCATTGACCCAAATAACGTTCGGCAAACGCCGGATCATTTTGCGACCTGCCGGGCTTATAATTCTTCTGACGATATGTATCTACAAAACAAACAGCCGTTTCACTTTCCACATAAATCCCATAACGGTCACAAAACTCCAGAAAACGTTCAGTAGGAGGATAATGCGAGGTACGGACAAAGTTCATATTAGCCTGTTTGAACAGTACCGCATCCAGACTATCCAGCTCTAAAGTAGTGGTACGCCCCAAAGTTGGATGAATATCATGGCGGCAGGCACCGCGCAATTTCACCTGATGACCGTTGACCAGCATACGGTCTTTTATAATCTTGACTTCACGAAAACCGATATTGCGACTAAACCGAGAGGTTTCTTGCCCATTCTGAAAAACAATTATTTCCAGTTCATACAAATTTGGATGTTCCGCATCCCATTTAAGCGGATTTTTAACAGGTAACGAAAAAATATTTTGTCCGTCCGACAATGCAAAACGGGACTGCGACAATGGTACATACTTTCCGGACTTATCTTTCAAACGCAACTCCATTTCCGTGCTTTCCTGCCCGGAGAACTTGCAAAAGAAACGTAAATCTGCATCTTGATATAAAGAATCAAGATGAGTCTCCACACCTATGTCATATAAATGGGATTCGGGCAATGCAAATAAGGTTACGTCACGAAGGATACCACCTATAGGATGATGAGCATATCCGGAAGCATACGAAATTTCGTCTAGCCGATCCACTACTGCCAGTTGTATCTCATTCTTCTTTCCGATACGTACGAAAGAAGTAATATCCGTCTCCCAACGGGTAAAGCCACCATGATGTTCACGAACAAATTTTCCATTAACACTCAATCTGGCATGGCTATATACCCCATCAAACCGTAATATAAGCCGTTTGCCTGCATAATCAGCGGGTATCGTGAAATCTTTCTTATAAAAAAATGGTTTGTCATGTTCAATGGCAAAACCTTGCATAGCTGCCTCACCGGGGACTTGAATACTTGTCCAGCGACTTTCGGGAGAGTATTTGAAATCCCAAGTTCCACTCAGCAGAAGCACCGGCCGGCAACTTCCCTCCAATCTAGTGGGCAATAAATAAGTCCGTTCGGTAAATGAAGAGGCAACAGAAGGTCTAATTGCTAAAAACAAAAATATACCTACCATTGCTAATGTCTTTTTCGTTTTCATGATATAACTAATTATTATCTAAAGTTTAAAACCGTCTGATATATATATTTTATACTTTCTGATTTGTCCCGGAGCACCTTTCTCTGCACGGGGTAAATAACGGAAATCCGTAATTTTCTGTTTCTCACCCAAATCTATAACAATTTGGTGAGGATAAGAAATTTTATCGACAGTTTTCCAATAGGTAGACTCTTGTAAATCAAAAACTTTATCCGCTGTATAATTACCTTTTTCCGTCTCTTCGCTATCAGCATATATCACTTTCCATGATTCACGGCTGACAGGTTTGCCATCTGATCCTAAAATATAAACCTCCCATTTCCCATTCTGCACAAACGTAAAGACCGGAACGAACAATGAAAATGAAATTTTGCCTATTGAAAAGATGTTTGATTATTTTTACGCCTATACATTCGTTATAGAAACAGATAACAATAACCAAATACTAAAAAATAACAGACTCTCTTTATCATATTTATTTATTCTAAATAATCAGTTTATAAAAATGGCAGATATTATAGTGTTCCCTACAAATATCTGCCATTACGTTCTTATTTACTTTACAAAAGGCTTTTCCTAATTAGCCGTTTGGTTCTCCTTTTCTTTCGGACGTTCTTGTTTGGCACTATCCCGGTACTTCATATAATCTTTAGTATTAAGCCGCGGAAATCCATCTTTTTTTAATTTCCGCCCTACTTCCTTTAATACTCGTACATTCTCCTCCAAAATCGTTCCATCCGGACGAGGCCCTATATTCAGCAATAAGTTTGCATTTACTTTAGCACAATAATCCAATAAGTCCATTACCTCTTTTGCTGACTTCTGACGCTGTTTAGGACTACTGTGATACCCCCAACCTAAACTTTGTATCGGGATATTCAATTCAGCCGGTTTAGCCTTATTGTTTTGCCAAGAATAGTCAGCAGCATCCTGGACCTTTTTAGGTAATCCTACACTCTTGAACACCGGTGCCAAAGAACCAAAGTGACGCTCTCCTGTAATAAAGTCCTCATTCCCATTTGCACCTGTTTTAAACACTACTAATGCATGAGGCTGTATGGCATGAATCATATCATATACTTCTTGTATATTGAACAGGTCCGAATATTGATAAACCCCTCCGACTGTGTCAAACCAAAAACCCGCTATAGGACCATACATCGTACAAAGTTCCATAATCTGTGTTTTTGCAAAGTTCATATAATGTTTAAAGTCTTCCGGCTTAGAGTATTTATATTCCTCCGGAGTCTTCGTATAATGAGGACGTGCCGGATCATACATCGTATTAGGAATATAATATGGATGATGCCAATCCAGCCCGACAGAATAATAGATAAATAAACCTAATCCAGCTTTCTTACAGGCAATGGACAGTTCCTTTAAGAAATCTCTTCCCGAAGGATACTTCACACTGTTATAGTCTGATGCTTTCGAATCCCATAATGCAAACCCATCATGATGCTTAATAACGAAAGTAATGTATTTCATATTTGCATCTAAAGCCAGATTCACATAATCCTGAGCATTAAACTTATCTCCTTTGAATTCCCGGGCTTTCTGTTCATATTCCTTAATGGGAATCCGGTTATTATACATTACCCACTCGCCTTGTCCGTATAAAGAAGCCGGCCCCCAATGTACAAATAATCCAAAACGGGCATCTTTAAACCATGACAAGGCAGCTTCTTTCGGAGATTTTTTATATTGTTTCTCATATCCTTTTAAGAAATAAGGCATTTCCCGCCATGTACTTTCTTGAGCACAGACTTCTGCCAATACGCCTAAAAGGCAAATAATAAATAAATTTATTCGAATCTTTTTCATATATATTTTTTATTTATACTCCAACCATGCAGTAGCGTTAGTATCAGAATCTGTCGAGAAGCGTATCCATCTTGCCTGAAATGGAGCTTTCAATTCATAAGCCAACTTCTCCCCAGGTTTTACAGTCAAAGTAGTATAATTCACCCATTTCCCATTACCTGTTGGGTCAATTTCTATGGTAAAGGTTACATCTTTTTGAGAATTATGTGACAAGGTTAAATTCTTCTTATCATAAAAGCCGATCAGATACGGATCGGACACCTCTCCTGCCTTTACTAAAGTGTTTTTCCAAGGACCGCCTTTGCCTGTCGGTTTGCCCATACTCCACAAATCATCAATGGCACCTGCCCATACGGCAGCTTTACCATCTTCCGACACGATGATATGTTCATTATCTTTATCCTTTTTAGGGTCAATACCGGTCATCACTAACATTCCCCGGTAAGAGGCATAATCATTTATCCGGAAATTATGAGAAGCAATCGGACGAATCTTGGCATAACCATCCGCATTTTCAGCAGGTAGTTCATAGAAAGTACCATGACAATTAAATAAGTCACGTTCTGTAGCCACTTCGCGACAAATACGTACCACATCCTGTCCAATCAACTTAGTGTAATTTTCGTCTCCCAACGGTAAACGCCAACGTCTTTGTCTGTCGTCAACGATCAGAACCGATGATTCGTCAATAGTAACTACCTGATGAGGTATCGCAAATTTCTCACGAATAAAATCGGCAGTCTGAGTATCATCCTTACGCACCAATGCCAAAGTATCGCTCATCTCATAATACCCGTTTTCTATTACTTTACCGTTTTCAATATTGGAAGCTAATACACCTAAAGCTCTTCTATTCTTGCCAAGGCCGTATAACAATCCTCCAAGAGTATTTTCTTCCGATACTTTTGACAATCCGTTGAATATGGAAGAAGAAGCGGAAGAACGAGTATCAACTGTAGTATATACGAAACTTACGGACACATTACTTTCCTTGTCTATTTTCACACGAATCCATTCGCCCTGCTCTTTGGCAGCAAAAGGCAGATAAGCCGATTGCCCTGCTTTTACTTGTACAGCAGTCAGTTCCTTCCAAACATTATCTCCTTTCTGATCTATTTCAAACGTAAAGGTTATATCCTGCCCTCCATCATTTTGCAACCAGCAACAACGTTGCTCCCAACCGGCAAACATATAAGGATCCGAATAAATATTTGCTTGCACTTCTTCTTTCTCCCAAATGGCTCCATCTACTGTAGCAGGTCCTAATTCATCAGGTTTAGTCAAAGACGTGAACCACAGGTTCGAATTGGATTGCCCCGGACCTTCTATATTTCCTTTTGCCTTACGTTTGTTTAAAAATTCTTTTTGGGCAGAATCATCGCAACCAAACACCAATTCATCATTCCAACGGGCAAAGTCTCCAATCACTTTCAAATAACTTGAACGGGGACGAATACCGGCAGAATTATCAGCGGTGAACATTTTTGGAAAATGCCAGAATAAACCGTGCATAGTCATCAGATAATCCGGTTGATCATCTGTACCAACATTACGAATACGTGGCCATTCAGTATTCCAGCCATGTGCACCGTCATAAGAATGACTTGCTTTAGGCAAACGATAAAAGGTCCATCCTTTCTGCGAATCTCTTACTCCAAGTAGCACTGATTTATGATCCCAGCCTGTAGCCCAAATAGGATCCGTTTCCGGATTTGTGTTACCGTATATACCGCCGGGACCGGTCAATTCTACAAATTGATTACGACGTACGACTTTCCAGTCTTTGCCGTCCCATTCTGATAATGAACCGGATAACGCATCAAAATGCTCCATAGCAGCGGCACTATTCTCTCCGTTATTTGAGAATACCATCACTCCTTGTCCTGAATACAATCCTTTACCATGCGCTCCCGGCAGTAATTCTACGGGTTTGGGGGTATTTTTAGAGTCTTTACGATATAGACGCCATGCTTCATTACTATCTTTATATAATTCCTTAGCTTTCAAAGCATTAACATCTATTTCATAGAAACCTTCTTCCATCGTGCCAATATAAATCTTATTGGCAGGATCTGTCAAATGACGAGCCGAACCGGTATATCGTCCCGGAGCCTCCTGCCAAGGCAAAACTCTGACATTACCAGACTCGTTAATAAAATACGGACCTATATTCAATTGGTTTGATTCCTTATGAATCAGTCGGTTAGCAGGTGTTCCTCCAATACTTTCCGAACGGACAGTCATCTTCTTGTCCGGAGTTATCTGATATAGTTTATCAGATGACCCGAAAGGTAAATGAGGTCCATAGGTGATAGCCCATAGACTACCTGCCCAAGGAACCACAGCACCTGTTCCGCACTCGCCCTCATTATTATAAAAAGCCAGTTTGGGATAAATTCCCGATATATTATCCTTTTGTGTTTGTTGTGGTGCAGTACATCCGACTACCCCTAAGGCTAATAAACCTGTCCAAAAATGTTTCATGTTGTTCTTTATTAATTAATATAATTATTAAAATGTTACTTCTACTTTTTCTCCAGTTGCAGACACTGCAAAGACTTGAACTTTAGTTCCTAAGTTTCCATTTACAGTAAAAGAGGAGGCTGGAGATACAAAACATAATTTACCGTCCGAATAAACTTCGTAAACTGCTACATTCCTCCAATTGATCATTATAATTTTTTGACCTTCTCTTTGAGCAGTACCTTTTATAATGCCACTATTACCTGTATAACAATCAATATTGACATCGGTGATATATTCCACAACTTTCGTTGGTTGGGAAAATCCGAATGCAGCAATACGCTTTTGGGTATCATCGACCATTTCTTCAGTCACTACAAATTGCTTTTCCCCATAATCATTTTTTATAATATCTACCGGTTCGAAAAAGCCCCATCGGGTGAAGAATTTGGTTAAATCTAATTGGGCCGCTTCACAAGCTAAAACAGTAAATTCCAGCTGGCTTTCTCCTGGAGTCGCCTTATCTGAACGAGTACGGACCAACTCATACAAATCCTTATAGAAGTCCTCGTTCCCCATAGCCTTGGTGTACAGATACAATTGCCAAAATGGAATCAATTGATTTAATTCATCCACCTTGTCGTCTTTCACAACATGCGGACGACGTTGTGTGAAGAAGGCTGATAGCCCTTTCTCATATATGGTATATGTTTTCCCATTATACAAATCAAGTAGGCGAGAGGGATTTCCAAAGGAGGTTTGTACATATAGTGAGTGAATATTATTTGTCACCTCTCCCATTCCATGCCAACATAACCCCGGTTTAGTCTGATTAGAATGTCCGACCTCATGTGCCGGTCCCCAAATTGATTGTATAAATTGGCTAATGTCACACATCATGTTCATTGTGCTAGCAACATATCCTGTATGATTAGCAGCAGAATACATATAACTATCATTATACATGACAGAAAAACAAACATGATTCGGATCCATTCGATCATATTTTTCCAGCCCCATAAATTGTTGCTCAAGTAATACCAACCTGTCATAAGCATCTATTAAAGCCTTACCATCCGGAGTGTTTGCCTTGAACTTGTCTACTGGAAAGATCAAATGAGCTTTCTCACCAAGCACATCAAAATGCGGTCCTACTGCAGCATTTAACAAACGGTTCCAATCAGAAGGTTGGTGTTTTCCGGAGTCAAAATATCCGTTTACTTGTCCTGACGGGATATGTATCTTTATTGGTAATGCATTCCTATACTCAGGAGTGTGGTAATAAATGTAGACCAATCCGTCTGTATCCGCCATAAAACGATTAATCCCTTCCGACAAAGGATAAGAATAGTTATTACTAAATCCATCCCCTCCAGGTACATTCAAATTTAAGATTCGAGCCGAAAGCTGATATCCATGACTGTCTCCTACCAATACTACGACTTCTTTTCCTTTATTTACAAAAATTCCAGTCGGATTATCCAGTAAGTCGTGTTCAGCACTTGTCTTGTTTTCTTTACGGAATAATTCCGGATGTGGATAAGCTTTATACTCCTGAATACGAAAATCACGCGGATATTTATTTATAGAGAGATAAAAAGCAACATTACGGAAAAGCGGATCAGGGCATGCATCTATATCCTTTTCGGTAACTCCTGGTTTTAACTCAGAACACGTAATATCCGTAAACAAGTTAAGAGGATCATAATTATCCGGATTCTGACGATAAAACTCCATTTCTTTTATTACAAGATATTTACCCGATGACTCTGTAACCTCAAATTTAATCCCTTTCGGATTAATAATCGGGTTGGGAAATTTAATAAGTGCCACAGTACTTCCGGATAAGTCGACATCCATTAACTTTGTGTATTCCGGTTCTGCCTCAGTAGATACAAATATCTCTGCTTTTTTTAATATATTACTACTCGCTGAATGACAAACGCAATAATCAATTCTAGGTTGTTCCGTAAATTCAAAAGTTAATGTCAACGGCCAATTATTAGGAAAAGCATCTTCTGATGTATTGGAATGATATCCGGTCTCTTTACTTCCATCATAAGTCCTATGAAAACCTGAAGACCCCAACTGAGATACTTTACCCAAAGAATTTACTGCACTACCTGTGGAAACCGGAACTAATAGATCACCTTGAATATTAGATTCACCACTTTCATATCCTCCTAAAGCCTCTTGAGATATAATTAACTCTGAAAATAAATCACTTGCTTTATCTTTTACCGTAATAGTTCCCGTACGCTTTTCCCCTTTATTACGTTGAATAAAATATGTATGATCTGTAGTCACATATTCTGCCGTGCGGGTAGTGACCGGCAATGTGATCCAATCAACAGTCGGTATTATTTCAAACTCTACATTTGCTGTTACTGTAAACTCTATTTTTCCTCCTTCCGCAGTAAAAGTTTTCATCATAGGAGAAAGTAAAATACCTTTATCCGTTCCCAATTGACGTACAGTTATTTTCTCCGATAACTCTGCTGCCTTTACGGTAATAATAGTGCTCCGCTGTTCTTTTCCCGTATTGGGGGTAACAGAGATAGTAAGTTTGTGATTCCCCGGATTAATGTCAGGAAGAATTCTGCACCACCCCTTACCATTACTCTCTACAGTAGCGCTCCATTCTGCTTGATTGGTCGTAATTACAATCGTTTGCGATTCTCCATTCTCCTTGAAATCTACAAATTCTTCAACTATTTCTAATGTAGCAGTACTAGTTCCTTTATCATTTTCATCGGAACAGGCGCTTACCACTGCGCATAAAGAGAATAGCATAAAAAAAAAGAATATTATTTTTTTCATGATATAGATATAATATGAATGTTTTAGTAAGGAGGATGTATTAAATACATCCTCCTTAAAGATATGCTATAGACCCATTTATTCTTCGGTAGCTTCCGGATCATAAAAATAGTGTTCTACATTGTAAACACGAAACTCCGCCATTGAGAAATTCACTTTACCCGTATGGGTCTTCTTTACATGAAAACGAAGATAATTGAACTCGAAAGGAGCTTCATATACATCAGAAGAATATGCCGCTGATGCAGCTTCAGGTAACCCGTCGGCCACTGTTGTCAATGTTTTTACCTGAGTCCATTCATCGTCTTCATTTACCTTGACAGAACATTCTATCTCCGCCGGAAAACTACCAGCACTTCTATTTATATACGAAAACTTCAAATACTTCTGAGATTTCGGATATACAATATCCAAATAGTAGGTTGTTCCTGCAGGTACTCCAGAATATGCAGTATTCAAGAAAGTACTAGTATTGTTATCAAGCAAGCGTTCCGGACCATTATTGTCACCAATACAACTAGACTGCGGAATAGTAGTAACACCATCGGGCTTAAACCCTCCCAAAGTCAAATTATCAATTGTAATAGTCAACTCCGTAGATGTTTTTTCATCAATAACCGGAGCTCGTTCTGCAACTCCAGAAATCCGTTGTATCACTCCTGGCGTAAAAGTTGTACTAAAAGGTTGTACCTCGAACTCATATTCGCCATATCTTTTGAGGGCATTATCTATCGTAAATGAGTTACTGAATCTACTGGCTGTCTTTTTGACATTTTTCTTTACAGCCGGATCATAATATCGTATCTCAACCAAACGAGTCATATTATCATCTTCTTCACCAGCATACTCCCATGTTAACGTAATGGAACCGGGAGCACTTTGTGTTGTTAAGTTCTGAATTTCAGTAGCGGCAATACTTTCTTCATCGTCAGAATTACATGCTGCAACGATCAATCCTAAACTGAGGAGGGGTAGTATATATTTTATTACTTTCATTTTATAGAATCTTTATGTATAACAATTATTCGTCATATCCCGGATTTTGTACCATATTGGGATTCTTATTAATCTCACTGATAGGAAGCGGCATTAAATAATGAGCCGGAATAAAACGACGCTGCACATCTACTGATACCGGTTTGGCAAATTCTGTTATAGTTGTAGCCTGGACAGAAAGTCCTTTCGGCTGTTCACCTAACGTCTCTGCTATTCCCCAGCGACGTATATCCCAGAAATTATGATTTTCAAGATAAAGTTCGATTAAGCGTTCCTGATGAACTATTTCCCTCAATTTATCTTGTGTAAGCTCTGCAATTCCATCCCAAGAAACTTCCACTTTAGGTATACCGGCTCTTTCGCGGACATAATTCAAATATTTCTTTGCTTCTGTCAAATCATTACATTCCACACAAGCTTCTGCATAGTTTAGATAAAGCTCTGCCAAGCGGACCATAGGCCACGGATAATCTATCACTTTAAAGCCAGTAGATTTAGAGGCACTTGTTCCCGGATGAGTACCTTTCTTATTCAGATAACCGGTTTTCGTTCCATACTTATTATCGTTGGTCAGCCCCATATTCTGTCGTTTCATAAATTGTACCAGTTGCTTATACTTCTTATCTTTTCCCCTTTTCCATTTTGGCGCATATGAAAACTCTTCTCTATCATCTTCTCCCGATACCTCATAATAGCCGTTGTGAAAAGCAATCCAAGCATAAAAGCGAGGTTCTCTGCCCATGTTCAACTTAAGACTTTCTCCTTCTCCATTTATATCCTTCTCTTCAACCGGAAAGTTGGCCACTTCATAGCGGTTAGGATAATCGTAAGCTGGATCTTCGTCTATCGGAAGTCCGTTTTTAGTATAGAAGCGTTCTATTTGCCTCAATGTAGGCGCCAAGCCACCGTAAGCAGTAGTACTTAAACGAGGAATAGACTTACCTTGAAGACCATAATTATAACTTTCCTTTTTGCAGAATGCCCAAATTACCTCCGGAGTATTGTCTTTATCAACAAACGTAAAACGTAAAGAACGTTGTGTCAAATCTGTCGGTTCGGGATAGTTAGGCAAAGAGTTTACGTTAGCTTCATACAAGTCATAGTTTGCCTCCGGCTCCCTAGCCCAGTCTATTGCCTCCTTACAAGCTTGAGCAGCTATCACCCATTTGTTTGGGTCGTAAGTGGTACTGATTAACTGAGTTCCATCCGGATTCTTAAAATCAGCATATAAAGATTTAAATTGTTCGCCACCATTGAATTGCGGTGAAGCCGCATACAGCAACAGTCGTGCACGGATAGCCATAGCTGCCACACCAGTAGCTCTTCCATAATCAATTCCCGTACGGCGCATCGGCAAGCGTCCCGCCACATTCTTCAATTGATCCGTAACCCATGCCACGCACTCATCATACGAATTTCGTCCTAACAGTGCTTCCGGAGAATCAGAGGATGTAACATCCGGAAGTTCTTTCACCAAGACTGCGGGACCGTAGGTACGTAAAAGAAAAAAATGATAGAAAGCAATTAAGAAATCTGCTTCCGCATCATAAGCAGCTTTCAATTCGTCACTCAGCCCTGGCACGCTTCCCAAATTCTCTTTAAGCAAATAACATTGGCGGATGCCTTTAAACAAATCGTGCCAATAATTAATATAAGGATTGCTTGGTGTATAATTACCTTGTGCAAATTTTCCGAACGTTTCATGCTCCCAAGGAGTGACAACATCATCCCCCGTCATCAAATCCAAACTGTAAGAACCGTCTCTGGGATCGGGAATATAAGAATAGCAAGAATAAAGATAACGTTCAGTTAACTGAGGATTCTTGAATGCATCTTCTTCTGTAGGTTTCTCATCAGGCACAATATCCAGATAATTACAAGAGCAACATACAAAGACACATAGAAGTATCAAGTATTTATCAATAAGTTTCATATCTATTATATTTAAAGGTTATTTTATAGTCATCTGAAAACCAATATTAAATACACGTTGGGTCGGGTATTTTAGTCCATTACCACCACCTTGTTCGGGATCCCATAATTTAAACTTGGAGAAAGTCAGCAAATTAGAACCGCGTAAGTATAAGCGCATAGATTTAAAGGTATATCCAATTTCTGCATTCTTCAATTTCAAGAAAGCACCATCTCGCTCCCAATATGTAGAAGTCGCAGAATTATTAGCACTTCTCTCAATAGTTAAACGTGGATATTTCGCAAATATGTTTTGATTTTCAGGACTCCATCTGTCATCGGCAATGAATGTCTGTACGTTCTTGTTATCTGTCATTGTGCCGAAAGGTTGCAGACCACTCATAAACAAAGAAGTCTTGGCCACTCCCTGAAAGAAGAAAGATAAATCAAAACCTTTATAATGAAATGACGGTCCAAATCCGTAAACAATTTCAGGAGTAGTCGGATTGCCAATAGGCACCATGTCATTTTTATCAATAATATCATCATATACTCCATATACATTAGGCTGATTGACATATTTTATGTCACCCGGGCCAACAGTACCTCCAATCAACTGGGACGGGTGATTATTTATCTCAGCCTGATCAGCAAACAGATAATCAGATACGTATCCCCATTGTTGAGAGGTACTGTAACCAATTCTGGAAAGATTAGCACGATCTCCTACAGATTCTTCGTATGCCCTGATCTCATTGTGTGCATAGGTGAATGTTCCTTTGAATGTCATACTAAAGTCTTTGTTGAACTGATGACCGAAATCAATAGAAGCGTCAATTCCTTGATTCCGTACGGCTGCACTATTTACATAGTAGCTAGTCCCGTATACTCCTAAATAAGAAGGAATAGTCGCCTTCGTCTGGAAAATATCTGTTCGGTCTTCACGAAATACATCCACCGTCAAATTTAGATTATTAAACAATGTCATATCCAATCCAATATTATACTTCTTTCCAACTTCCCAACCTAAATCATAATTGGCAAAACGTTTATATGACGGGCCTGTCAATGTCCTGTCCATATTAATGCCAGTCGTAAAAGCAGGACTTCCCGTTAAATCAACATCAGCTAAATAGGCAAAACGTTGTCCGCCAATATTACCATTACCAACTAATCCGTACGAAGCTCTGACTTTCATTCTGGAAATTACGTTTCTCAATGGTTGAAAGAATTTTTCTTCACTAATATTATATCCGACAGCTATAGAAGGAAAGAGACCGAAACGATTCCCCTTCGCAAAATTTTCAGAGCCGTTGTATCCCAAGTTTACTTCAGCCAAATAACGTCCATCGTATGCATACGATGCTCTGGCTGCAATTCCTTGACGACGAGTCGGAAGAGCCACTAATAAGTCTGTTCCCGGATTATTATTCATATATTCATCCTGATTATAAATCAGCAAAGCCCCCACATCATGCTTTCCGAATGTACGATTGTATTCTAACATCGCTTGTAAGTAAATACGCCGATCACCAGTATTGCTACTTTTTGTTTTAAGCTCAGTTCCTACTTCAGCACCTTCCTGAATCACCTCCATATTATAGGTACCATCATCATTGAGAGACCAGTTATTAACAGTAAACTTATTCCAATCAGAATATCGGGTCTGAACAGATTGGCTGAAATTCTTTAAAGAAGCCATAGCCTTAAAAGTCAAACCATCCACCAAGAAATCCAATTTTTGGTCAAAATTCAATGAAGCTGTTACCGTACTCTGAAACGTATCATCATATCCATTTACCATTGTCGCTAATGGATTTACTGCAGTATTCGTAGGTACTCCCCATTTAATATAAGAAGTTGTTCCATCATCCGGAAACATAATCGGAGCATCTACAGGATTTGTATTCATTACGCTAGAGAACAAACTACTTGTACTTTCATTCGGACCACGTTTATCTACCAACATTACGTTCAATCTCAAAGATAATTTGGATGTTTTACCCAAACGTGCATTGATATTGTTCTGAAAAGAATAGCGCATTCGACTGATATTGTTATCGAATGAAAAGAAATCTTTAGAACGACTTTTCAGCATACCACTCTCATGCCCTACAGAGATGCTGGAAAAATAATCCACCTTTTTACCACCACCCCGAATATTAAAATTGAATGTTTCACTGAACGAACGGTCCTTAAACATCTCACCATACCAGTCAACATTCGGGAAAATATAAGGATTCAGGCCTTGGCGGGTTCCGTCAATACGTTCTTGTGTATAAGCTTCTTTTCCTGCCGGCTGATTACGTACAGCCTCATTATAAAGTTCCATAAAAGTAACGCCATCTACAAACTCAGGTATGCTGGTAGGCGTAGACATGCTGGCTTCCATACGAAAATTAATAATCGGTTTATCCAAAGCAGCGCCAGACTTAGTCGTCACAATCATCACACCATTAGCACCACGCATACCATACATTGCAGTTGCTGTTGCATCCTTCAGAATTGAGAATCCATCAATGACTTCCGGGTCAAGAGCATTCAAGTCAGTTGTAGTTGATTCAATACCATCAATAATGATCAGCGGAGAAGTACTTGCACTACCAAGTGTAGAGACACCACGAATCCAAAAGTTAGCGCCATCAGCTCCCGGTTCACCACTACGTTGCACAGCAATCACACCGGCCAAACGTCCGGCAAAAGAAGTGGAAAGATTAGACGCAGGAACTTTCAGATCGGCCGGTCGTATAGATTGTACTGAACCTACCATACTAGCCTTTTTCTGTCCGGTTCCGTATGCTGTAACCACAACTTCCTCTAAGTTTTTGGCATCTTCTTGTAATGTAATAATAATATTCTGGCGGTTTCCTACTTTTATTTCCTGTGTAGCGTAACCAATGTAAGAAACTATCAAAATTGAATTTTCTGATGGAACCGACAAATTATAAAGCCCATCCATATTGGTAGTAGTACCTATGGTTGTTCCTTTTACTTTGATAGTCGCACCGATAATAACATCTCCTTTATCGTCTTTGACAAGTCCCTGAATCAGTTTGTTCTGCCTTGACTGCTGAGGAACTTCTTCCGACCGTTCCAATCCTTTCTTTAGGACAATCTGCCGATCATTTATTTCATATACAACAGATGTTCCTTTCAGCACTTGCTCAAGTATCTGTTCTATACTCTGTTTTTCTACTTTCACAGAGACTTTCTTAGATGTATCGAGCAGATCTGTACGATACATAAATATAAACTCACTATGTTTTTCAATGTATTGAAAAATCGTTTTAATAGAGGTTTGTTTAAATTCAAAAGAGAATTTTTGATTTTGTGCATATACGGAATTGCTCGAATAACTCCACACTGAAGTCAATAGAAATCCCAGTACAAACATAATTTTCGTTAATCGATTCATTATGATTGCGTTTTTCAACTTTTTTTCCATAATTTTGTAAGATTGATATAATACCAGTAACTCGGTGTTTTTCACTTTATCCGGGTAATATGTGCAGTATTACTCGGATTTTCTAATTAGGCAAATCTTTTCATGTTATCATACGTATTCCTTTTTTAAGATTAAACATTCGGTTTTAAAATCTATTGTACAATTTTCTCCAGAGGCTTTAGCATGTAGGCACTCTCTTGCTTCAAGAAAGAGAATCCTCCTGTAGCAGATATTCTTTTCAATGCTGCTTCTATGCCACACTCCAAGTCTATTTTACCTGCTATCTTTATAGTTGAAATATCATCTGTACAATCAATATCAACTCCATAATATCGACCCAGTTTGGCTAAAATTACATTCAACGGATCATTATTCAGAGACAATATTCCTTTAGTCCAAAGTACGTATTCTTCCGCATTTACAGAAGACTCTTCGATCAGACCATCAGACAATATTGTAGCTTTATTATCAGGTGAAAGAACCAGTTCCTTACCCGATTTGCTTTTCACATTTACTTTACCACGTACTAAAACAACTTCTGCATTTTCAAATGTGCCGCTATAAGCCTTTATATCAAAAGCAGTCCCTAATACTTGTACGTCAAATTGTGCCGTTTTCACAATAAAAGGAGCAGATTCATCTCGTTTCACATCAATAAAAATTTCTCCATCTACAAAGATTTCACGTCTGTTTTTCTCAAAACGTTTAGGATAAATCACTTTCGTACCCGCATTAATATGCAAACTAGAACCATCAGCAAGAATCAAACGGGTATATTTACCTTTAGGAACAATAATCTGGTCGTATAAATCTTTTGTAGTATTCTTAGATACCTTTTCTTCATCTACACTCACAATTCCCTCTTGTGAATAAGCTACTGTAGCCCCCTTCTTTACATGATGAACTTCTTTCTCAGAGACAATCAAACGAATATCCTCTCCTTCTATAGATTCATTAGACATTTGTACTGCTATCACGGAAATATCGGACTTATTATTAAAAGAATACCATTCAATTCCCAACCATATACACCCTATAAAAGCAGCTGCAGAAGTAATTGCCACAAGTATATATCGTTCTTTCCTTCTTTGTTTTTTCTTTTCAACTCCTTCTTTTATTTTACTCCATACTTCAACTATTTCCTTTTGAGAAGGAACTTCGTTTTGCATCTTGAAATAATCTATAAGATTGCGTACAGTATTCCTGATATCTATTTTACTATATTTCATTTTTATCCTCTTTTATAATTAGAATGGAATTAAAAGAAAAACCTACTCACTTTTACAGCATTTTTTTTGCAGAAAAAAACAATAGAGTCAGAAAAAGGATATATCTATATAATAATCAACAAATTACAAAGAAAATATTTTTTCCCTTTCAAAGAGATAATATTATTTTAAGAAAAAACAATTGCCATACACCCAAAAAGTATTCGTCTTGAGTTACTAGAGTGCGCAGTTTAGTTAAAGCCCGGCTAGACAAATTCATAGACGATTGTATGTTCATATCCATAACATCCGCTATTTCCTTATATGAGAGTTCCTGCACGTAACGTAAATAAAGAACTGTTTTTTGATTCGGAGATAACTGTGAGATTGCCACCAAAAGACGACGGGCCAGTTGCAGATCATGATCATTCTTAGGAAATAACTGTTCAAATAGATCTTCATTGAGCGGAATATGAAAAACTGAGTCATCTAATGAATCCGCTTCTTTATTAGTTGCTAATTTATAGGTGAGATTATTTCTTAAAGCTTTTAATAGATAAGAACGGACTGTTATGTTTGTCACATTAATGTGAGTATTCTGATATAAGTTTATAAAAAGATCCTGGATACAATCTTTGACCAATTCTTTATCTGTACTGCATCTCAAACCATAATTCAACAGAAGAGAATAATATCTTTGATAAAGTATTTCCAATGCTTTTTGATCGCCTTTTATCAAAAGGCCCCACAAAGCAATATCATCCATTTCACTAGAGGCAGCCATGCTTTTCATTTTCTATAGACATAGCGCAAATATACTTTAAATATTCAAAGATTAAAAAAAATCCTATTTTTTTATGAGAAAAATTACTCGTTGAAATACTCAAAAACCTTCCAATAAGTGGGATAGAAGTGCATCGTGTCCGATAACAGTGAAAATCAGTGAAAGAATTTAAAAGAGAAACAAATGCAATAGAATTATTTGGAAGAAATACAATGAAGGCTTACATTTGTCATGTGATTTTTTTCATAGTATTAGATTTAAGGTTAACAAAGGTTGGAGCAAAGCGTTGCTCCTTTTTTTATGTTTATGACAAACTAAGCTAATAATTGATACATTCCTCCCACCAATACACGAATTACACCTTTCATTTCAAGTTCGAAAAGAATTGCATTCATTTTCTGTACAGGAATATCTGCTTCAACAACTAATGTATTAATCTGTAAATCTCCTTGTTTCTCCAGAATATCAACCACCTTTTGCTCGTCCTCGGATAAGTCAAGGAAAAGACTGCGTTGCACATTTTCCACTTTCGCCGGATGAGCAGCAATATCCCAACCCATTGCCGATACAAAATCTTCTGCCGAAAGAAGTAAAGAAGCCTTATTATCCCGAATCAGTTGGTTACAACCTTTGGAATATTCATCATTCAGGCGTCCCGGGAAAGCAAAGCAGTCCCGGTGATAGCCTTCTGCAAGTTCGGCAGTGATTAACGAACCACCCTTCTCGGCAGACTCAATAACAATTGTAGCGTCACACATACCGGCAACGATACGGTTGCGGCTGACAAAGTTATGGCGGTCGGGATTCGTTCCGGTCAGGAATTCAGTTAACAGCCCACCATTATCAAGCATATCAATAGCTGTCTTTCGATGCACATAGGGATAGATGCGATCCAAGCCATGAGCAAGAACTCCTACCGTAGAAAGCTGATTGGCTAATGCTGCACGATGAGCGTTTATATCGACTCCATAAGCCAAGCCACTGACTACCAAGACATCAGGGCACAGTACTTTCAGATCGTGCAAAAAAGAAGCACAGATACGGGTTCCATAATCAGTAGCATGACGAGTACCTACCATATTAACGACACGGAGGGCATTCAAATCTGTATTTCCTTTGAAGAAAAGAACAACGGGAGCATCCTCACACTCTCTCAATCGGGAAGGATACTCCTCGTCGGTTATGGTCAGGCAACGAATATTATTCTTCTGAACAAAATCAAATTCCTGCTTCGCACGGTCAATGGCTTGCGGGCAATCCAACGCATTCACTACACGCCGACTTATTCCCGAAACACATTCAAGAAGTGCCTCGCGGTTATGGAATATGAACCCGGCACTTCCCGCCTCGTCCATCAAATGTTTCGCTCCAATATGCCCGATACCGGGCACCATTGTCAAAGCAATACTATAAATTTGTTCTTCTTCGGAGCTATTCATTTCAGGTAAGGTGCAAAGACGTTATCAAACAATTCGCTGTCACTCAAACGTCCATTTACTACACATACCGTTTCAACAGTGGATTTCACTACTACTTTATTATCACTTTTCCGGAAAATATCCTGATAGAACACATACTTAATGCCTTCTTTCTTCATATATAGCTTGGATACAAATTCATCTCCACTCTTCAACGGAGTTTTGAAAGCCATATTGATACGTGCTACTACGGGATCGACTCCCTGCTCATGAAGCGCTGCAAAGCTAACGCCGACCGAGGTCAGAAATTCATGCCGGGTATGTTCCAGATAATGCTGATAGTTGGCATTATTGACAATACCTTGAAGGTCGCATTCATAATCACGCACCTTCATTTCCAATTCATAGATATAGTTCATTTATCGTGAATTAAAGATTAGAGAATAATGACCGGAGCTAGCCTCTTTTCTGTTCGATATCCAGCCCTTTAAACTTTTTCAGTTCTTCGGTAGATACCAGTTTATACAGTTTGTCACTCGGACGTATCTTATCCGACTTCATAGAGAAATGCTGCCCTTTCTTTACGGTCTGCACCGGTTCCAGATCAACACGCGCTTCATCCAATGTCATAAAAACAGCGCCGGTAGTCGGTCCTGTAATCAACAGTTTGTCGCCTACGCTAACCTCGGCAGCTTCAACCAAAAACTCGGAGACTCCGATGTTAGAGAAGTATTTGATCCCTTTTCCCACGTAAATCTTACGTTCCGTTGCCGCCGATCCATAATTGCGGGTCCATTCTCCCAAACGCTGTCCGAGATAGTAGCCGTCCCAGAAACCACGGTTGAAAACGGTCTTCAGGCGTTCATCCCATGCTGCAATCTTTTCATCAGTAAAGGTATCTTCCAGATAGGCTTTGATAGCTTCTTTGTAGCATTCCACCACTGTGCGCACATACTCAGGTCCACGGGCACGACCTTCAATCTTGAACACACGCACACCTGCATCCAACATCTTATTCATAAAATGAATAGTTTTCAGGTCTTTCGGCGACATGATATATTCGTTATCAATATCCAATTCCACATCCGTTTCCTTATCACGAACGGTATAAGAACGACGACACACCTGCATACAAGCACCCCGGTTGGCAGAATGGTTCATCTCATGCAAAGAAAGATAGCATTTACCCGAAACAGCCATACAGAGCGCACCATGACAGAACATTTCAATACGAAGCTGTTCGCCACTCGGACCGCAGATATGTTCTTCCTGTATCTGCCGGTAAATCTCCGCTACCTGTTCCAGATTCAATTCACGGGCCAGTACCACTACATCAGCAAACCGGGCATAGAATTTCAACGCTTCTGCATTGGAGATATTCAGCTGGGTGGAAAGATGCACCTCCTGCCCTATCCGGCGGGCATAGTCCATCACTGCAACATCAGCCGCAATCACAGCCGAAATTCCCGCTTCCTTAGCCGCATCGACAATCGTATGCATTAAAGGAATATCTTTATCATAGATAATGGTGTTCACCGTCAGGTAGCTTTTCATCCCGTGCTCATCGCACGTGCGGGCTATTTCCCGCAAGTCATCAATCGTGAACGTATTGGCCGAACGGGCACGCATATTCAAGTTTTCTATACCGAAATAGATAGAATCGGCACCTGCCTGAATGGCCGCAGCTAGAGATTCGCGCGAACCTACAGGAGCCATAATTTCAAAATCTTTCAAACTAAGACTCATAGAATATATACTTATTTGTATCAGTTAAGCAAATGAATGCGTACAAAGGTAGGCTTTTTTCCGTATTTTTGCAGCGAAAAGAAGAAGTTACTTCAATCATAAACAGCAAATAACAAAATCGTATATGAAGATTAACCATATAGACTTGGGAAAACATCCTATCCTGCTTGCTCCCATGGAAGACGTGACCGACCCGGCTTTCCGCCTGATGTGCAAAAAGTTCGGAGCGGACATGGTATATACTGAATTTGTATCGAGTGACGCACTGATACGTGCTGTCAGCAAGACAGCGCAGAAGTTAAACATCAGTGATGAAGAACGTCCCGTCGCCATTCAGATATACGGCAAAGATACGGAAACCATGGTGGAAGCCGCAAAGATTGTGGAACAGGCACAGCCTGATATTTTGGATATTAACTTCGGATGCCCGGTGAAAAGAGTGGCCGGAAAGGGTGCCGGAGCAGGAATGTTGCAGAATATCCCTCAAATGCTGGAGATTACCCGTGCTGTAGTGGATGCGGTAAAAATCCCCGTAACGGTGAAAACCCGTCTGGGGTGGGACGCCAACAACAAAATTATCGTAGAGCTGGCAGAACAGTTACAGGATTGCGGTATTGCCGCATTAACCATACACGGTCGTACCCGTGCACAAATGTACACCGGAGAAGCGGACTGGACGCTGATAGGAGAAGTAAAAAATAATCCGCGGATGCATATCCCGATCATCGGCAACGGGGATGTGACAACGCCTCAACGCTGCAAGGAGTGTTTCGACCGTTATGGAGTGGACGCTGTTATGATAGGCCGTGCCAGCTTCGGCCGTCCATGGATATTTAAAGAGATGAAGCATTATCTGGAGACAGGCGAGGAACTGCCGCCACTAAGTTTTGAATGGTGTATGGAAGTCCTCCGCCAGGAAGTGATTGACAGTGTAAACCTACTCGACGAACGCAAAGGTATCTTGCACGTGCGCCGTCACTTGGCTGCAAGCCCGTTATTCAAAGGAATCCCTAATTTCCGTGACACCCGCATCGCTATGTTACGTGCCGAGACCAAAGAGGAGCTGTTTCAGATATTTAATGAAATACTCACCAACAGAGAAAGTAGCCCGAAAAATTAAATACGATATTTATAGCATTGCATCCTTGAAGATAGTATTATGGAGCAATGCTATTTTATTTGAACATCGGTTGCGCAAACCACTTTTTAAACATCCAAGTTACCACCACATACAACAAGAATGCGGAGAAAAAGCCTACAATAGCATCAATGACATAATGAGCCTGAATATATACAGTAGCTCCACAAAGCAGCATATAGAAAGGTATCAGGCAAGCAAACAGCTTCTTACTGCCCCGCCATGCCATAATCATCAGAATGGTAGAAATGCCGACATGCGAACTTGGAAATGCGGCCGTAGGCCGTTCGCCCACTTGTTGGGAGCCTTCCACTAAACTATAAAAGAACCCATGCTGATAGCCCGGACCGGGAAGCAATTCCTGATGATGATTGAAATAATCACCGATAGCCGGAAAAATTCCTTTAGAAACATTATCAAATCCAATGGCAGGAAAATAGAATTGAGGTCCTGCAACAGGTACGAATATATATATCAGATAATAGATAAAGAAGGAAGTGACAAGCACAAAAGACATCTTTTCAAACCACTCGAACCTATAAATGAAATAGAATAACGCCACAATCAACATCATCGGATAATAGAAGAAATATCCCATATTGAACGCCTCACTGACCAGAAGATGCGGGAACGTATGACAAAACCAGATAGCAGGTTGCCCATTAAAAATAAACTGTTCGGTGATAGCGAAGACATGATCCAGATTCGGAAAGAACCGGTTGAACTCGAAAGTATCCGGATACCAGTAAGAAAGCAGGCTCATCTGAATGACGATGCGTACAAACGCCGAAAACTTACAGGGAGCAAGCCGGTAGAGATACATCAACAGAAAAGTCATTGCAGCAATCATAGCCCTATCCAGCAACATGTGCCATGGATGATCCATTCGCTGAAACAGGAATAGAATCAAAATAGAGGTCAACAGATTATAAATCAATGTAATCTTCTCCACAGCAAACAACCCTTTCCGGGTTTCTACTCGCTTAAATAAGTCTAAAGCCATCCTTCGTTTTTATACCAGGCAATGGTTTCATGGACTCCCTTTTCCAAATCATATTCGGGCGCATATCCCAGTTCATTAATTGTCGGGATGATGTCACATTGCCAATTGCGTTGTTTCATTATCTTATATTTATCCGAATTTAGTGTACTGCTCTTTCCGGAACGTGTAGCAATAAATTCAGCGAGCAAAGATATAACTTTTAGCACAATTAACGGACATTTCAGATGAAGAACAAACGGATTACCCAATTCTTTTTGTATCAGGTCCGAAAACGCACGACTCTTATACACATTCCCGTCTGTCAGGAAATACGTTCTACGGGTAACATTTTTCTCTATTCCCAGGAAAATAGCTTGCACAATGTCTTTCACATAAACAAAAGTAAGGTCTTGACGCCGGAAACCCACCGAGAAATCAACATGCTTCTGAATAGATTTCGCCATAAGGAAATAATCTGTTTCACGAGGTCCGTAAACTCCCGTAGGACGATAAATGACATAAGGAAAACCGGGAATACTCTGAATATACAGTTCCGCTTTCAGTTTACTGAACCCATAAGCCGTATTGGGCGCCGGAGTATCATCCGCCTCAATCGGAGTATAATCCTTCTCACGTACAGGACCGAATACACTCAACGTGCTGATATATATAAACTGCTTCGGAACCATATTCAACGCTTTCAGCGTGTCTATAAAATATTTAGTCTGGAGATAATTGACATAATCAAAAGTCTTTTTGTCAGAGCATTTGGTGACACCGGCACAATGAATGATATAATCAAACTTGTTATAAGTACCTTTATGCCCGGAGAGTTGGGCACGAAGTTCATTAGGATGCGCAAAGTCCAGTTCCAGAAAATGAATCTTCCGGTTTTTTAAATATTTCTTACTGCTCGTAGAACGAATCCCTGCCCACACACCAAACCTTCGTTTCAACGCTTCCTCTACGATGAAACTTCCTATAAAACCGCTTGCGCCCGTAATTAAAACACTCTCCATTATTACTCTCTAGGTTCTGCGTGAATATTAATAAAAGTACCTCACTAAACATTTTCTTGATAATGCCACAAAGATACAATAAATATAAAACAAAAGCCATTTTGCTTTTCTCAATTATTATTTGTCGCACTCAACCCGTTGAAAAACCCCGATACCCTTTAAATACCACTTAAATACAACGATAAAATTATGAGTTATCCCCAACTTTGTAATATACCTTATCAGAACCAACCTGACCTATTACGGAAAATCAAATACAAGACTGCAAAGTTATTTTTCTTTCCTCAAAGTTTCGATAAGGAAAATATTCCTATATCTTTGTAACTAGATATTTTTAAAAGACTACATTATGGCGAAAAAGAAAGAAAAGAAAGAGAAGAAAGCCGGCAAGAGAATGAGTAAAAAACAGTTAGCCGCGCTATTGATAGACTTTTTCCATGCCAAACAAAGCGAGACGCTGAGCATGAAATATATTTTCTCAGAGTTACATCTCACCACTCACCCGCAGAAAATGCTATGCGTCGATATTCTTCACGAAATGCTGGATGATGACTATATCAGCGAAATAGAAAAGGGAAAGTTCCGTCTCAACAATCATGGAACAGAGATGACCGGCACCTTCCAACGGAAAAGTAACGGAAAGAATTCCTTCATCCCCGAAGGAGGGGGCGATCCTATCTTTGTGGCCGAACGCAACTCGGCCCATGCGATGAACAACGACAAAGTAAAGATCACCTTCTACGCCAAACGTAAAAACAAGGATGCCGAAGGGGAAGTAATAGAAATACTGGAACGTGCCAACGATACATTTGTCGGTACACTGGAAGTAGCCAAGTCGTATGCTTTTCTGGTGACGGAAAACCGTACACTTGCCAATGACATCTTTATCCCGAAAGAAAAGCTGAAAGGTGGTAAAACCGGAGACAAAGCAATTGTGAAAGTGACCGAATGGCCGGACAAGGCAAAAAATCCTATCGGACAAGTCATTGATATACTTGGCAAAGCCGGTGAAAACACTACGGAGATGCACGCCATTCTTGCCGAATTCGGTTTGCCTTATGTCTATCCGAAGTCGGTAGAGACAGCGGCAGACAAGATTCCCGCCGAAATTTCAGCCGAAGAGATTGCCAAACGTGAGGACTTCCGCAAAGTTACCACTTTCACTATTGACCCGAAAGATGCCAAAGACTTCGACGATGCACTTTCTATCCGCAAATTGAAAGAAGGATTGTGGGAAGTAGGTGTACACATCGCCGATGTGACGCATTACGTGAAAGAAGGAGGAATCATTGACAAAGAGGCAGAAAAACGCGCCACTTCCGTCTATCTGGTGGACCGCACCATTCCGATGCTTCCCGAACGATTGTGTAACTTCATCTGTTCCCTCCGCCCGAATGAAGAAAAGCTGGCTTTCTCCGTAATCTTCAATATTACCGAAAAAGGTGAAGTCAAGGATTCACGCATCGTTCATACGGTTATCAACTCCGACCGCCGCTTTACTTACGAAGAGGCACAGCAAATTATCGAGACAAAAGAAGGAGACTTCAAGGAAGAAGTACTCACACTGGATACTATCGCCAAAGCACTTCGCGAAAAACGTTTCTCAGCAGGAGCTATCAACTTCGACCGTTACGAAGTGAAGTTCGAGATCGATGAGAAAGGGAAACCTATCAGCGTTTACTTCAAGGAGTCAAAAGACGCCAATAAGCTGGTAGAAGAATTTATGTTGCTTGCCAACAGAACCGTAGCCGAAAAGGTAGGACGTGTGCCGAAGAATAAGAAAGCCAAAGTGCTCCCTTACCGTATCCACGACCTGCCCGACCCGGAAAAGCTGGAAAACTTGTCGCAGTTCATCGCCCGTTTCGGCTATAAAGTACGTACAAGCGGTACAAAAACAGATATTTCAAAGTCTATTAACCACCTTCTGGACGATATTCATGGTAAGAAAGAAGAGAATCTGATTGAAACAGTTTCTATCCGTGCCATGCAGAAAGCGCGTTACTCTACGCATAACATCGGCCACTACGGACTGGCATTCGAATATTACACTCACTTCACCTCACCGATCCGCCGTTTCCCGGATATGATGGTACATCGTCTGTTGACGAAGTACATAAACGGAGGACGCAGCGTATCAGAAGCCAAATACGAAGACCTCTGCGACCACAGTTCGAACATGGAGCAAATAGCTGCCAACGCTGAACGCGCTTCTATCAAATATAAACAGGTAGAATTTATGAGCGAACGCTTGGGGCAGATTTACGATGGCGTAATCTCCGGTGTAACCGAATGGGGACTCTACGTAGAACTGAACGAAAATAAATGTGAAGGTTTGGTGCCCATCCGCGATCTGGATGATGATTATTACGAATTTGACGAGAAGAACTATTGCCTTCGCGGACGTCGTAAAAACAAGATATATAGTCTGGGAGATGCTATTACCGTTCGCGTAGCACGTGCCAACCTTGAGAAGAAACAATTGGATTTTGAATTAATAGAAAAATAAGTTCACCACAAAGGGGAAGCTAACAACCATTATGAAAACCTTTATCATCGAAGACAAACAAAGAATCGAGTCTATTATTCTTCATTGTGACGTTTGTTTTGTAGGTATAGTCGATATGGAAGGTAATCCATACGTAGTTCCGATGAACTTCGGTTATGAAGACGGCATTATCTATCTCCACTCCGGGCCCGAAGGCAGTAAAGTGGAAATGTTGGAACACAATAATAATGTCTGTATCACTTTTAGTCTCGGACACAAGCTTGTCTATCAGCACGAAAAAGTGGCTTGCAGTTACAGTATGCGTTCTGAAAGTGCGATGTGTCGCGGAAAAGTAGAGTTCGTTGAAGACATGGAAGAAAAACGTGGCGCATTGGACATTATCATGTGTCATTATACGAATAATGAATTTAATTACTCCGATCCGGCTGTCCGTAATGTTAAAGTATGGAAAGTACCGGTAGACCGGATGACGGGAAAAGTATTCGGCCTGCGAGCTGATGAAAAGCCATAGATATGAAAAAATTAGTATGTGGACTTACCTTGTGTCTGTCTGTCGGCAACATCTTTGCCGGCAGTACAAAAGACATATACAAGAAGAATTGGATTGACTTTAATAAGAACGGAGTCAAGGACGTATACGAAGACCCTGCCGCTCCTATTGAAGCCCGTGTTGCGGATTTGCTGTCGCAAATGACGCTGGAAGAGAAAACCTGCCAAATGGCTACTTTATACGGTTCGGGGCGGGTATTGAAAGATGCATGGCCCACTGCCGAATGGTCAAAGGAAATCTGGAAAGACGGTATCGGGAATATTGACGAACAGGCGAACGGATTGGGTAAATTCGGTTCCGAGCTTTCTTATCCGTATGCCAACAGTGTAAAGAACCGCCACGAAATACAACGCTGGTTTGTAGAACAGACACGGTTGGGCATTCCCGTTGACTTTACCAATGAAGGAATACGCGGATTGTGCCACAATCGGGCTACCATGTTTCCTGCCCAATGCGGACAAGGTGCCACGTGGAACAAGAAACTGATCCGAGAAATTGCGAAAGTCACTGCTGATGAGGCAAAAGCGCTCGGATATACCAATATTTACGCCCCGATTCTGGACATTGCCCAAGACCCGCGCTGGGGACGGGTAGTAGAGAGTTATGGCGAAGATCCTTATCTGGCAGGCGAACTGGGAAAACAAATGATTCTCGGTCTGCAAGCCGAAGGACTGGCAGCCACTCCGAAACATTTTGCCGTCTATAGTATCCCGGTTGGAGGACGTGATGGAGGTACACGTACCGACCCGCACGTGGCTCCGCGTGAGATGAAGACTCTTTATTTGGAACCCTTCCGCAAAGGAATTCAGGAAGCAGGAGCCTTAGGGGTAATGAGCTCTTATAATGATTATGACGGAGAACCCGTCTCCGGGAGTTATCATTTCCTTACTGAAATTCTGCGTCAACAATGGGGGTTCAAGGGATATGTAGTATCGGACAGTGAAGCAGTGGAATTCCTGCATACAAAACACCGCATTACCCCGACTGAAGAAGAAATGGCGGCACAAGTAGTAAATGCAGGACTGAATATCCGCACCAACTTCACCCCGCCACAAGATTTTATCCTCCCTTTACGCCGTGCAATCAGCGAAGGAAAAATCTCTTTGCATACCCTCGACCAACGTGTAGGTGAAATCTTACGTGTCAAATTTATGTTGGGGCTTTTTGATAATCCGTACCCAGGTGATGATCGTCATCCAGAAACAGTAGTACACAATGCCGCTCATCAGGAGGTATCTATGAAAGCGGCTTTAGAGTCTATTGTTCTTCTGAAAAACGAGAATCAGATGCTTCCGTTGTCCAAGAGCCTCAACAAAATAGCAGTTATCGGTCCGAATGCAGAAGAAGTGAAGGAACTGACGTGCAGATACGGCCCTGCCCATGCTCCTATCAAGACTGTATATCAGGGAATCAAAGAATATCTGCCTAATGCAGAAGTCAGCTATGCAAAGGGATGTAACATCATTGACAAGTATTTCCCAGAAAGTGAATTATACAATGTTCCTTTGGATACACAGGAACAAGCTATGATTAATGAAGCAGTAGAACTGGCAAAAGTTTCGGACATCGCTATTCTTGTATTAGGCGGAAATGAGAAGACGGTTCGGGAGGAATTTTCCCGTACCAGCCTCGATCTCTGCGGGCGTCAGCAGCAATTGCTGGAAGCTGTATATGCAACAGGAAAGCCAGTAGTTTTGGTAATGGTAGACGGAAGGGCAGCAACAATCAACTGGGCCAACAAATACGTTCCCGCTATTGTGCATGCCTGGTTCCCCGGTGAATTTATGGGGAATGCTATTGCTAAAGTCCTTTTCGGAGATTACAATCCGGGCGGTCGCCTGGCTGTAACTTTCCCGAAGTCAGTAGGACAGGTTCCATTTGCATTTCCATTCAAGCCCGGCTCCGATTCAAAGGGGAGAGTCCGTGTAGACGGAGTTCTTTATCCTTTCGGATATGGGTTAAGTTACACTACTTTTGAATATTCAGCCTTGAAGATCTCCAAACCGGTTATAGGTCCACAAGAAAACATGACCCTTTCGTGTATCGTAAAGAATACCGGGAAAAGAGCTGGAGATGAAGTAGTTCAGCTTTATATTCGGGATGATTTCAGCAGTGTGACTACCTACGACAAGGTGTTACGTGGCTTCGAACGTATTCATTTGCAACCGGGAGAAGAACAGACAATCAGCTTTACCCTTACTCCTCAAGACTTGGGGTTATGGGACAAGAACAATCAGTTTACGGTAGAACCGGGTAGTTTTTCAATAATGATAGGAGCTTCATCACAAGATATACGGTTGAAAGGAAGTTTTGAAGTGCAATAAACCCCAATCAATAATATAAATCCATAAGAACCGGTAATAATTTTGTTTTCCTCACTAAAAAGTGAAACAGAAATTATTACCGGTTCTTCAGATTTCTATTTTCATCTATCAGTTCAACAGATTGATTCTATTAAAGTTTACTGACTTCACTATCTATATAGTCTGCTCTATTCCTTAACCACGTCTTCAACTCTTTCACTTTTGTATCGAATGAACGAGTATTTTCCCATAATTCACTATTCCTTTCCACAGAGGGTTTAAGCATTACAGCATAATCATCTACATATTGTAACAATGCATCTAGCTTATTATTCTTGAAATCTTGCCAAGTTCTCTTATATATCGCTTTCACACGGCTATCTTGTAGAAAGCGTTGGAAAAATGCCGTACCGACTCCATTCATGCTACTTGAAAATAACGGTGTGTTGTAACGTCCAAAATGATTACTCGTACCTTCATAATCATACGCCCAATCAAAATCCCAGATAGGTCCCATTACATACTTGCCATTTCCTTCTTTATGGAGAAAAACACTTTTAGGATGATTTATCTCCATGTTGTGTACCAAGTTAAAGGTTATCAGAAATTTGGCAACCGATTCAATATCAATCATGTCTACATAGCTATTTCCTTCTAACGGTTCTTTTGCAAATTGTGTCGTGAATGCATTAAAGTCCTTCTTCCAATATTCAAATTGCTCTGTGGTCAAATCAGGGTCTTTCACCATTACAGGAAGGTTAAATGCAGTCGATTTAAACTTAGGCTCATCATCCCAATAAGAATCAAGTTCCCACATGACACTGTTGTTTTCATCCAAATCTACACGGTTTTCTTTAACCTCTATCTGTTCGGTCAACAAGTAAGAACCTTTATAAATTCCGTTTAAAACCACATCTACAGGAATTGCATGATTGGTAAAAGGAAGTTCCAGCAGCCGACCTATCTTGAATGCAACCGAGTTAAGCATTAATGTAGGATCAAGATGATTTGCCAACAACACATAATTCTTGGCTTTCCCCAAACCACAGATCTCTGCTTTCTTATTAAGTTTCAGTCGATAAGGCTTTTTAGGATATCCCCACGTTGAATTGCCACGTCCCTTCACCTCGGTTTTCCCTGTATAATCCTCATAGCCCCCTCTACCGTTAACAGCCAAAGTACCCTCCAGATAATAATCCTTACTTGGTATTTCCGCTATAGACGGATCTGTCGTCGTAATAGTCAATTCAGGAATAGCAGATAATAAGAATTCAGCCTTTACTGTATATTGAAAAGTCTCCCCATTTCTCATTATAAACTGATAAACTACGGGAGATGAAAAATCATTCTTTGTCATTCCACTTTTCTGTTCTACCTCGCCCACCAGTACTTTTACAGCATTCGTGGTAAATGTAGGGATAAGCTCGGATTGTGAGAATGTAACAAGGGGTATTATACTTTCTTCTCCAATAGAAGAGGAAACATCAGCAGTCAAGAATGCATTATTCTTTTTCAAAAAGCGGAAAGCAGAAAGCACTCCGGTATCTTTCAATGCAATTTCCACTGTATATTGCTGTTTACTGCCATCTTCTGCTTCCACAGTAAAAACCAATGGCTGCGAATAATCATTTGAGGTAACTCCGGATTCCTGCTCAACTCCATCTATCGTGATGGATTTTCCATTATATTCGAATACGGCAATTAATGATTTCAAATCATCATACTTATCCAATGGCAATGTAATCACACTCCCCTGAATAGAGGCTTCCACATCATTTGCGACCTTACCTTGATTATCACTTTTCAAAATAGAAAAGTTCAGCAATTCCTTCGTTGAAGAGATTGAGGGTTCTTCGTCTTTACAGGCGGAAAATAGTAAGAGAATAGTTACTAAAATCCCTAAAGTATTGTTTAACATAGTATTAAATAAAAATGGTTACTTGGCAAATATACGATTTTGCCAAATAACCACCCGATTATTCTCTCTCTTTTTTCTAAAATTCAGTGTATCATAAAGGATATTCCTCAAAAGCATACAAAATAGTAGACAAATAACGTTCGCCTGTATCGGGCAGCAACGCCACAATCATCTTCCCTTCATTTTCCGGGCGTTTTGCCAGTTCTGTCGCCGCATAAACAGCAGCACCCGAAGATATGCCGACCAGCAATCCTTCCAGCTTCGCCAGTTCACGGCTTGTACGAATGGCATCATCATTCTGCACCCGAATAATTTCATCTACGACGGAAGCCTTGTAAGTCTTCGGAATGAAACCCGCACCGATTCCCTGAATCTTATGAGGCCCAGGCTTTCCTCCGGAAAGAACCGGCGAATCAGACGGTTCTACCGCTACCACCCTCACACTGGGGTCGCGCATCTTCAATGCTTCACCTACTCCGCTAACTGTCCCGCCAGTACCCACGCCGGCCACAAAGATATCGACTTTCCCCTCGGTATCTCTCCATATTTCCAGGCCGGTAGTACGTAAATGCATGGCGGGGTTAGCAGGATTTTCAAATTGTTGTAAGATAACAGAGTCCGGAGTTGCCGCTTTCAGTTCTTCCGCTTTGGCAATTGCTCCTTTCATACCATCCGCACCGGGAGTCAGGACCAATTCTGCTCCCAAAGCTTTCAAAAGATTGCGGCGTTCAACACTCATCGTGTCGGGCATTGTCAATATCAACTTATAACCTTTGGCAGCAGCCACAAAAGCCAGTCCTACTCCGGTGTTGCCACTAGTCGGTTCTATAATAGTAGCTCCCGCTTGCAAAACACCTTTTACCTCAGCGTCTTCAATCATCGCCAAAGCAATACGGTCTTTAACGCTTCCGGCAGGGTTAAAATATTCAAGCTTCACTACCAGGCGAGCTTTCAAATTCTTACTCTTATTATAATTACTAAGTTCCAACAACGGAGTGTTACCAACCAGGTCCGTCAATTTTCTTGCTATCTTCTCCATATATATCCGTTTTAAATTCATACGTTTTAATATATGACAAAGATAGCGCGGATTCTGTTCAGGCGAAATACCACAGATGTGGTAATTTCATACCACATCTGTCTTACAGAAAATCTGCCCGCATCGGAGTAAATGTGTCAATCAGCACGCCTGCTTCGAGACAAACACAGCCATGAGGTTTATTAGGAGCCACATAATAGCCATCTCCTGCCGATAGTATTTCTTTCTGTTCGCCAATCGTTAATTCGAACTTTCCACTTACCACATAGGTAGCCTGACTGTGATGATGTTCGTGCATTGTACCGACAGCTCCTTTTTCAAACTGCACTTTTACCATCATCAACTGTTCGTCATAACCCATTATCTGACGACGGATTCCCGGACCCGGGTTCTCCCACTTCAGTTCCTTTTCAAACTGAAAGACTTCACTACACATCTTCATATTTATCAAATATTAATCTATTAAATAAAAACAAAGATAGCCTTTTAGTCCATTGACAGCAAAATAAAGGCAGCCTTCATTAACAAATCTCATAAATTATCCTGAATATTACTCGACTTAAAACAAGATTGAGTAATGTCTTATTTTTTATGTCAGAATAATCGTTATCTTTGTACGAATCATCTGATATGCATCAATTACATTCACTATTAATCTCTCTCTTATGAACACATTGAAAACTGTCTACATAGCTACTATTATCACCGGATTATTCACCGGACTGTTCTTATCTTCTTCCGCATCCGCGCAAGATATCTCAGGAACTTGGCACGGAAAACTGACTGTTCCCACCGGGTTGCTGACTATCGTATTCCATATCAACCAAGCGGCTCAAGGAACTTATGTAACAACGCTCGACAGTCCCGACCAGGGAGCCAACGGCATAAAGACACAAGCTACCTCTTTCAGTGATTCCATATTAACTATTCAGATACCTGTTATTCATGCTTCCTACAAAGGAAAATTGAAAAGTGATAAAACGATAACCGGAACATTCACACAAGGAATGCCTATCCCATTGAACCTGGAAAAGGGAGAAGCAAACCGTCCCAAACGTCCGCAGGAACCTCAACCACCTTTCCCTTATAAAAGTGAAGAAGTTACAGTAAGAAACGAACAGGACGGAATTAACCTTGCGGGGACATTAACTCTTCCCGAAAAGGGAAATAAATTTCCGGCAGTAGTGTTGGTGACAGGAAGCGGTGCGCAGAACCGGGATGAGGAGATCATGGGACACAAGCCTTTCCTAGTCATCGCCGACTATCTGACGAGGAACGGAATCGCCGTATTACGCTGTGATGATCGTGGCACAGCCGCCTCACAAGGCAACCATGCAACAGCCACCAACGAGGATTTCGCAACAGACACGGAAGCTGCCATCAATTACCTGCGCGGCAGAAAAGAAATAAACACAAAGAAGATTGGCATTATCGGACATAGCGCAGGCGGAATCATAGCATTCATCGTAGCTGCCAAAGACCCTGCGATTGCGTTTATTGTTTCATTGGCAGGAGCCGGCGTAAGAGGTGACAGCCTGATGCTGAAACAAGTAGAGATGATTTCTAAATCCCAGGGAATGCCGGATGCGTTCTGGCAAGGAACGAAACTGTCGATACGAAACAGGTATGCCATACTGCAACAAGCAGACAAAACCACAGATGAACTTCAAAAAGAGTTATATGCAGATGTTACCAAAACCATGTCGTCCGAACAACTGAAAGACTTGAATACCGTACAGCAGATTTCCTCCCAGATAAGTTCCATGACCTCCCCCTGGTATCTTCATTTTATGAGATATGACCCGGCTAAAGCCATGAAAAAAATAAAATGTCCGGTACTTGCCTTAAACGGAGAAAAGGACATTCAAGTGGAGGCGGCTATGAACCTTACGGCTATCCAACAAAGAATCAGCGAGAACGGGAATAAGAATGTAACGGTAAAAGCCTACCCGAACTTAAATCATCTGTTTCAAACCTGTGAAAAAGGAACATTGGCGGAGTATGGGCAGCTAGAAGAAACCATTAGCCCGGAAGTTCTAAAAGATATAACAGACTGGATTCTTAAACATTCAGGAAAGAGCAATTGAAAAGGCAATCTCTATTAATAAAAAAAACCGCAATAATATTATTATAAACACAATTATTAAAATCCATAGTCTTACATACGCAGCATTGTATAAATTGACTTAAATCAAAATATTTCACACCGAACTCACTCTGCCCGATTTTGTTTTACCTTTGCACCCGCAAAAAAGAAAAAGGTAAAAAGTTACAGGTATCAGGTTAAGTTTGGTATGAAAAAGAGTCTTATCGCATTGGCGTTCGGCACCCTGGGATTAGGTATTGCCGAATTTGTAATGATGGGTATTTTGCCCGATGTGGCAAAAGATTTAGGGATCAGTATCCCTATGGCGGGACATTTCATTTCCGCTTATGCATTAGGCGTCTGTGTGGGTGCCCCCGTGTTGACATTAGCCCGCAAATATCCGTTGAAACATATTCTGCTGGTATTAGTTACCCTGATTATGATAGGTAATATCTGTGCTGCAACAGCTCCCAATTATTGGATATTGCTTGCTGCGCGCTTCATCTCCGGACTACCGCACGGAGCATATTTCGGCGTCGGCTCCATTGTTGCCGAAAGACTGGCTGATAAAGGGAAAGGTTCGGAAGCCGTTTCGATTATGATTGCCGGAATGACCATTGCCAACCTATTCGGTGTCCCATTGGGAACTTCTCTCAGCACCATGCTTTCCTGGCGTGCCACTTTCCTGTTGGTCGGCATCTGGGGAATCGTTATCCTGTATTACATCTGGCGCTGGGTACCTCACGTAGAAGGCTTGAAGGATACCGGCTTTAAAGGACAATTCCATTTCTTGAAGACTCCGGCTCCCTGGCTCATTCTCGGTGCTACGGCGTTAGGCAACGGTGGCGTATTCTGTTGGTACAGCTATATCAACCCTATGCTGACGAATATTTCCGGTTTCTCCACCGAAAGTATTACTCCGCTGATGATTCTTGCCGGATTCGGTATGGTCATGGGAAATCTTATCAGCGGGCGCCTCTCCGACCGCTATACACCCGGAAAAGTGGGAACTGCCGCACAAGCATTAATATGCCTTATGCTACTTCTCATTTTCTTCCTTTCTCCCTACAAATGGACGGCTGCTATACTGATGTGCCTTTGCACGGCAGGGTTGTTTGCCGTATCCAGCCCCGAACAAATACTGATTATCCGTGTGGCAAAAGGCGGCGAGATGTTGGGGGCTGCCTGCGTACAGGTCGCATTCAATCTGGGAAATGCCATTGGCGCTTATGCAGGGGGATTGACTGTTAGTGAAGGCTATCGTTACCCCGCCCTCACAGGTGTTCCTTTCGCACTGACCGGATTCATCCTGTTTCTGATTTTTTATAAGAAATATCAGGCCAGATACTAAAGGAGGTAACTAATTCAAAGTTAGCACATATTTACTCCTCATAGTTAATAAAGTCATGCATAACGAGTACTAATTAATAATATCCGAACAACTAAATCTTAGAGAGATTAAGATTAATTTATTTCGCTCGCGTCTTGTATCAACTCATACCATACATATTAGAATTTATCACAATTGTATTTTCTTCCCCTTTTACTTGAAAATCAATAATTTATTTTTATCTTTGTGAGAAGTGTGAGTCTTTCGTTTCTAATCACCTTCAAAAACGACGAATATGAAACAACAGTATCTGTTCGACTGCTTCTCGCAGCAAGCGTTGCAAACCCTGCATCGCTACCGTGCTGTTATGTTTAGTCCTACCCTCCGTACTATGTAAATTGCAATTTGAGATTCTTTTTTCACATTTTCTCCATTTACATAATTCAGATTCTTATGGACAAACAATATCAACCGACCCTTACCGAAGTACAGGATTGGGTACTTAAACTGTATAATACTTGTGAACAAACGATTACGAAAGCCGAACGCCTGGAACAGCATAAATATGCCGTCATGGTGCAGCGCCCGCAAGACAAGAAATTCCTCGTGAAGATGCTCGACGAATCCTCGCAAATCCGCGACCGGAAGATACTCGCCAAACGTATCAAGACTCTCCTTGACCAGTACGGTGTCCCCGAATTTCTGAACAAACGGGATGCTTTCTTATTCAAAATGTATCAGGCATTCGGACATCATTTCGACTTTATCGCTATCCCGATTATCAAAAAACGCCTGCGCATGGATACCTCGCAAGTTATTATCAATGAGGAACGCCCGCAACTCACGAAGCATCTGGCTACCCGCTTCAAAGAGAAAATCGGGCAGAACGTGAATCTTTTAGGCGAGGTGGTGCTTGGCAACGAAGAAGCCGATCACCGCTATCATCACTATCTGGAAGCTCTTGAATCACCCGACATTAATTACATCTCAGTGAAAATATCGGGAATCTACGCGCAGACACACGCTCTGAACTACGAAGAAAGTTTCCCGGAACTCGTTTCACGAATGTCCGCGCTTTATCAGAAAGCCATTGATTTTCCTTATACGGACGAAGACGGAATAAAACGCTCCAAGTTCATCAACCTGGATATGGAGGAATATAAAGACGCCCACTTCACATTGCGCCTCTTCAAAGCAGTACTCAACCTGCCGCAATTCAAGAACTATTCGGCAGGAATCGTCGTACAGGCTTATCTGCCGGATGCATACGACTTCCAAACCGAGTTGCTGGAATTTGCCAAAGCCCGCGTAGACGGAGGCGGAGCTCCTATCAAAATGCGTCTGGTGAAAGGCTGTAATCTGGAAATGGAAACGGTTATCTCCTCCCTGAAAGGCTGGCCGAACCCGATTCGTCCTTCCAAAACAGAAGTTGACGCCAATTATCTGTGCCTGTTGGAACGTGGACTGATGCCCGAAAATGCCCGGGTTTTACATCTCGGGGTTGCTTCTCATAATCTGTTCTCGATCGCTTATGCTTATCTGCTGGCTCAGAAGTACGGGACAACCGGATATATGACCTTCGAAATGCTCGAAGGAATGGCGAATCATCTTTGGAGAGCGCAGTCAATGCTCGGCAACCGGGTGATTCTATATACTCCGGTAGTGAAAAACGAACATTTCCTGAACGCCGTCTCTTATCTTGTCCGTCGCATGGACGAAAATACGGCACCCGACAATTTCCTGACTCACTCCTTCAATCTGAAACCGGATACAAAAGAGTGGGACTTCCTCGCAAAGCAGTTTGAAGAAGCATATGCTATGAAAGATCACCTCACGCATGTGTCTCCACGCGTTCAGAACCGTAATCTTCCGTACACTCCCGTCGCCCCATCGGACACAATGCAGAATGAACCGGATACGGACTTCGACTTGTCACAAAATCAGGAATGGGTGCGCCGTATCTTTGCCAAATGGAAGAAAAGCGGAACGGAAGAACCGGAAATCATTCCTTTACAGATAGGTGCGGAAACAGTAGTATGCAAAAACCGCTACAAATACCTCGACCGTTGCCAGAATGACGAGGTCTGTATCTGTGAAATGTCACAGGCGGACAGTGCTCAAGTGGAAAAGATTATCGAAATTGCCGAGACAGATCCTGCCGGGTGGAGAAAAACCACACTGGAAGAACGCCACCGGATTATGTACGAAGCAGCCAACCGGCTCGCTGATATGAGGGGTGACCTGATAGGTTGTATGTGTGCCGTAACCGGTAAAACTGTCATTGAAGGTGATGTAGAAGTATCGGAAGCGGTAGATTATGCCCGTTTCTACACGACAGCGATGAAGAAATTCGCCGCATTAGATGATATAGAGATAAAACCGAAAGGTACCATATTGGTCATTTCACCGTGGAACTTCCCGTGTGCCATTCCCGTAGGCGGTATAGTAGCCGGACTGGCGGGAGGAAACACCGTTATCCTGAAACCTGCCACCGTAGCGGCTCCGGTTGCCTGGATGTTCGCCAAAGCTTTTTGGGATGCAGGTGTACCGAAAGAGGCCTTACAAGTCATCATCACCAACCGGGAAGCGCTGAAAGTGCTGACTACCGCCCCTGCAATCAAGCATATCATTCTGACAGGAGGAACAGACACCGCCCAGAATATCGCAAGAGCCAATCCGGTAACTCCGCTATCAGCCGAAACGGGAGGCAAAAACGTCATTATCCTCACTGCATCGGGCGACCGTGACCATGCTATCATGAACATCGTCGCTTCCGCCTTCGGTAATGCCGGCCAGAAATGTTCCGCCTGTTCTCTGTTATTGGTCGAACGTTCGGTCTATGAAGACAAGAACTTCCAAAGCAAACTGAAAGATGCGGCAACGAGCCTGAAAGTAGGCAGTGTCTGGAATCCCGGAAATATTGTCGGTCCGATGATTACCAATAAGAACGACAAGTTGCTACAAGCCTTCAACCTCGAACCGGGAGAATCGTGGCTGGTTCCTCCCCGTTTCATCGATGAGAAAGAATATATGCTGGCTCCGACCGTGAAATGGGGAGTGAAACCGGAAAACTTCTCTTTCCGAACCGAGTTATTCGGCCCTCTGCTGAGTGTTGCCTGCATCGAGAACCTTGAAGAAGGAATTAAGTTAGTCAATAGCCTGGATTACGGGTTAACTTCGGGATTACAGAGTCTTGATGAAGAGGAACAAAAGCTGTGGAAAAACTCCGTAATAGCAGGCAACCTGTATATCAACCGGGGAATCACCGGAGCAATCGTCAACCGCCAGCCATTCGGTGGAATGAAACTGTCTGCTTTCGGAGGCGGTATCAAAGCGGGAGGTCCCAATTATTGTACCTGTTTTGTAGAAATCACAGACAAGCCGGACAGCCAGACTGATTACATAGACAGTTATTTCGACGCTTGTGAGGAAGAATTTATGGACCCGAGGGATGTTAATAAGCTATACGGAGAACAGAATGTCTTCCGTTACTTACCTTTGAAAAGCATGATTCTACGTCTTTTTCCGGAAGACACAGATAGAGAGGTCAATATGATCTCATACGCCTCGGAACTATGTAGAACACCTCTCACTATCAGCTTCGACCCCTCGGATGACCGTACTGCCGCACTTACCCAATATGGCTGGCCGCTTCGAAAGGAATCGCTGGAGGACTTCCTGAAAGTGATGCCGGACTATGAAAGAGTACGTACTTGTTCTCCGAATATCCCCAAATGTATGTATGAACGTGCCGCGGAAACCAATATGTATATTGTGGCAGCGCCTCCTATGAAACAGGGACGCATCGAACTTATTCGCTACTTCAAGGAACAAAGCATTTCTTTCGAATATCACCGGTATGGTAGTATTTCCGAAGTGCCGCCTTACGAATAATTAATACTAAAATCCCCTTATTCTGTGACTTTACTTTCCATACTAAAAGTAAGCCGGAATAAGGGGAAAAGACAGAAAGTATACCAAGTTTCCTTTATTAGCTCAAAAAATGATTATCTTTGCAGACTAAAAATGAACAACTTGGTAACAAACACTCTTTTTTATCCGGGTATTGCCTCCAAATCATTGTTCATATATATGTATCCTATTGATAATAATAGAAATAATAGATTAATATGGCATTGCAATGTGGTATTGTTGGACTACCGAACGTGGGTAAGTCGACACTTTTCAACTGTTTGTCGAATGCGAAAGCACAGGCGGCAAATTTCCCTTTCTGTACTATTGAACCCAATGTAGGTGTAATTACCGTTCCCGATGAACGTCTGAATGCGCTGGCAGAATTGGTACATCCCCAACGGATTGTTCCTACAACCGTAGAAATCGTAGATATCGCCGGACTGGTAAAAGGTGCAAGTAAAGGTGAAGGATTGGGAAACAAGTTCCTTGCCAATATCCGTGAGACAGACGCTATTATCCATGTACTCCGTTGCTTCGACGACGATAACGTGACACACGTAGACGGAAGTGTAAATCCTGTCCGCGACAAAGAAATCATCGACTATGAACTTCAGTTGAAAGACTTGGAAACGATCGAGAGTCGTATCCAAAAGGTACAGAAACAAGCACAAACGGGTGGCGACAAAGCTGCCAAACAGGCTTACGATGTACTGGTTCAATATAAAGAAGCGTTGGAACAAGGCAAATCGGCACGTACCGTGACTTTTGAAACAAAAGATGAACAGAAGATTGCACATGAACTGTTCCTGTTGACCAGCAAACCGGTAATGTATGTCTGCAACGTAGACGAAGCAAGTGCAGTAAACGGCAACAAATACGTAGATATGGTACGTGAAGCCGTAAAAGACGAGAATGCTGAAATACTGGTTGTTGCAGCCAAGACAGAAGCGGACATCGCCGAGCTGGAAACATACGAAGACCGTCAGATGTTCCTCGCCGAAGTAGGCTTGGAGGAATCGGGCGTAGCACGTCTTATCAAATCAGCCTATAAATTGCTGAATCTCGAAACTTACTTCACTGCCGGCGTACAGGAAGTGCGTGCCTGGACTTACGAGAAAGGTTGGAAAGCTCCGCAATGTGCCGGTGTGATCCATACCGATTTTGAAAAAGGATTCATCCGTGCGGAAGTGATAAAATACGATGATTATATCCGGTACGGTTCGGAAGCAGCAGTGAAAGAAGCCGGAAAACTGGGCGTAGAAGGCAAAGAATACGTCGTGCAGGACGGTGACATCATGCACTTCCGTTTCAACGTATAATCGCGATAACCTTGCATTTGTAATCAGCAAATTGTAATTATTATGAAGTATCTCATTGCAGGAACCGGAGGCGTTGGAGGCAGTATAGCAGGATTTCTGTCGCTTGCCGGAAAAGACGTTACTTGTATTGCCCGCGGAGCTCATTTGCAGGCAATACAGACAAACGGCTTGAAATTGAAATCGGACTTGAAGGGAGAGCACACGCTTGCTATCCCGGCAACAACAGCAGAAGAATTCAATGGAAAGGCAGACGTAATCTTTGTCTGCGTCAAGGGATATTCTGTCGACTCGATTACTGAACTGATAAAGAGGGCGGCACATGACAAGACAATCGTCATTCCTATTCTGAATGTTTACGGAACAGGACCGCGTATCCAACGTCTCGTTCCGGGAGTGACGGTACTCGACGGTTGCATCTATATTGTCGGATTCGTATCCGGTACAGGAGAGATCACTCAAATGGGAAAAATTTTCCGCCTGGTGTACGGAGCCCACAAAGGGACACAGGTTGCCCCGGGAATACTGGAAGCCGTTCAGAAAGATCTTCAGGAGAGCGGAATCAAAGCGGAAATCTCTCCGGATATCAACCGGGATACCTTCATTAAATGGTCGTTCATCTCGGCAATGGCTGTCACCGGAGCTTACTATGACGTCCCCATGGGCGAGGTACAGAAACCGGGAAAGGTGCGCGATACCTTCATCGGACTTTCTACGGAGAGTGCCGAACTGGGACGTAAACTGGGTGTAGAATTTCCCGAAGACCCGATAAGCTATAATCTGAAAGTCATCGACAAACTCGACCCGGAAAGTACCGCTTCCATGCAGAAAGACCTGGCACGGGGACATGATTCGGAGATACAAGGATTGTTATTCGACATGATTACCGCTGCGGAAGAACAAGGGATTGATATTCCTACTTACCGGATGGTAGCCGAAAAATTCACTAAATACTAATTCACCAAACCGTAAACCGTTATCCAATATGAATACCTTATTATTATCTATCAACTGGAATCCGAATCCCGAACTATTTAACCTGTTCGGCCTTTCTATCCGTTACTACGGGCTATTGTGGGCAGTAGGAATTTTTCTGGCTTACGTCATTGTTCACTACCAGTATCGCGATAAAAAAATAGATGAGAAGAAATTTGACCCCCTCTTCTTCTATTGTTTTTTCGGTATTCTGATTGGAGCACGTCTGGGGCATTGCCTGTTCTACGACCCGGGACAGTATCTGACAAGCGGTAAAGGGTTTGTAGAGATGCTATTACCTATTAAATTCCTGCCTGCCGGTGGTTGGAAATTCACAGGATATGAAGGACTTGCCAGCCACGGGGGGACACTTGGACTGATTATTGCTCTGTGGCTCTATTGCCGCAAAACAAAACTTCATTATATGGACGTGCTGGATATGATTGCCGTAGCTACTCCAATTACCGCCTGCTGTATCCGTCTTGCCAACCTGATGAACTCCGAAATCATCGGCAAGCCGTCTGATGTACCCTGGGCATTCATTTTCGAACGGGTAGATATGCAACCCCGTCATCCGGGACAGCTCTACGAAGCGATCGCTTATCTTATCTTGTTTTTCATCATGATTTACCTGTATAAGAATTACAGCAAGAAACTGCATCGCGGCTTCTTCTTCGGGCTCTGCCTGACCTACATATTTGTCTTCCGTTTCTTCATCGAATTTTTGAAGGAGAACCAAGAGGATTTCGAGAACAACATGATGTTCAACATGGGACAATGGCTAAGTATTCCATTCGTTATAGTCGGCATCTACTTCATGTTTTTCTACGACCGGAAGAAAAAAGTAGCCTGAACCTGATATATAAAAATCGACTGCATACTAGAAAGGCGTTTCCTCCAATCACTTAAAGGAAACGCCTTTTATACTTACAAATCGTTTTCCAGACCTCAGAAAACGTTCTATATACTATTTGTGAACACGTTAATAATCCGCTATTTTCCCCTGACTATCTTCTTTATATCATTCAACTTGTTCAGCGCTTCAATAGGAGTGAGATTATTTACATCCAAATTTAATATTTCATCGCGAATCTGACAGAGTATCGGATCGTCCAACTGGAAGAAACTTAACTGCATACCACCACGGTTCTCGCTTACTTCCGCCAACGGCTTGCCTGCTATTCCCTGCTGGCGATTATCAGATTCAAGCTGCTTCAGAATCTCATTCGCACGCTTCACAATGCTTTTCGGCATACCCGCCATTTTTGCTACATGGATACCGAAAGAGTGCTCACTACCACCACGTTCCAGTTTACGAAGGAAGATTACCTTATTATCCACCTCTTTCACCGATACATTATAGTTCTTGATACGCTTGAAAGATTTTTCCATTTCATTCAATTCGTGGTAATGCGTGGCGAATAAAGTACGTGCTTTGGCTTTCGGATGTTCGTGGATATATTCCACAATCGCCCAGGCAATAGAGATGCCATCATACGTAGAGGTACCACGCCCCAACTCGTCAAATAGTACCAGGCTTCGGGAAGAAACATTGTTCAGAATATCCGCCGCTTCGTTCATCTCCACCATAAAAGTAGATTCACCTACGGAGATGTTATCACTTGCTCCCACACGAGTGAATATTTTATCCACCAGCCCGATATGGGCGCTCTCCGCAGGGACAAACGAACCGATTTGAGCCAACAGCGTAATCAATGCCGTCTGACGCAAAAGCGCTGACTTACCCGCCATATTGGGACCGGTTATTATGATGATCTGCTGCGTACTGCTGTCCAACATCACATTATTGGCAATATATTTCTCTCCTATCGGAAGCTGTTTCTCAATTACCGGGTGGCGGCCCTGACGAATATCCAATACGTCGTTATCCTCAATAACCGGACGGATGTAGTTATTCTCACGCGCCACATTAGCGAAAGACAACAGACAGTCCAACCGGGCAATCTGATTGGCGTTAACCTGTATCTGGGGGATAAACTCCGTCAATGCCTGTACCAAATTCGTATATAACTGCGTTTCCAGCACAAGAATCTTATCTTCGGCACCAAGAATTTTTTCTTCGTACTCTTTCAGTTCCTGTGTGATATAACGTTCCGCATTTACCAACGTCTGCTTGCGAATCCACTCTTTAGGAACCTTGTCCTTATGAACATTACGAACCTCGATATAATAGCCGAATACATTATTATAAGCCACTTTCAAACTCGGAATACCCGTTTCTTCGCTTTCCCGCTGCTGTATCTGAAGCAGATAGTCTTTTCCCGAATACGAAATCCGGCGCAATTCGTCCAAATCCGCATTCACACCGTCTTTAATCACTCCGCCCTTATTTATCAACAAAGGAGGATCATTATTAATTTCCCGGGCAATCCGGTCACGAATAGAAACACAAAGATTCAACCGCTCGCCAATACGGTTCAGACTTGCATTATCCGCTTCAAGACAAGCCTGTTTGATCGGTTCGATAGCCTGCAAAGCCACTTTCAGCTGAACCACTTCACGCGGTGACACACGTCCCACAGCCACTTTGGAGATGATACGCTCTAAATCACCGACAAGATGCAACTGTTCTTCGATCAACTCCTTAAAGTCCGGTTGACGGAAGAAATACTCCACCACATTCAGACGCTCATTGATCGGTTTCTCGTCCTTCAATGGAAAAACTATCCAACGTTTCAACAGACGTGCTCCCATTGGGCTGATCGTCCTGTCAATCACATTGAGCAGACTGCTTCCTCCATCGTTCATGCTGCCAATCAATTCGAGGCTGCGCACCGTGAATTTATCCAGCCGGACATATTTATCCTCCTCAATACGAGCCAATGAAGTAATATGCCCGATTTGAGTATGCTGTGTCATTGTCAGGTATTGAAGAATAGCCCCCGAAGCAATAATACCGTTTTTCAAATGCTCTACTCCGAATCCTTTCAGATTCTTTGTTTCAAAATGCTTCAGAAGTTTTTCGCGGGCAGTAGTTTCCGTAAACACCCAGTCGTCCAGTTCGAAAGTGAAGAATTTACTACCGAAATTGCCTTCAAACATAAGGCGCTTGCCACGCTCAAAAAGAATTTCTTTCGGGCCGAAGTTATTCAGCAGTTTGTCTATATAGTCGAAAGGTCCTTCGGCAGTCAGAAATTCACCGGTAGATATGTCGAGGAAAGCAACCCCGCAGGAAGCCTTTCCGAAATGTACGGCGGCCAGGAAGTTGTTTTCCTTATAGTTTAATATATTATCATTGATAGAGACACCGGGAGTCACCAATTCGGTAATGCCGCGCTTCACCAGTTTCTTGGTCATTTTCGGGTCTTCCAACTGGTCGCAGATAGCCACCCGTTTTCCGGCACGAACCAATTTCGGAAGATAAGTATCGAGCGCATGATGAGGAAATCCCGCCATTTCAATCGTCTTTCCTTTTCCGTTAGCACGTTTTGTCAGTGTGATTCCTAATATTTCGGCTGCAACAATGGCGTCCGTAGAGTATGTTTCATAAAAGTCACCGCAACGAAACAGCATTACCGCATCCGGATGTTTCGCCTTCAAATCCAGAAACTGTTTCATCATGGGGGTGAGCACGATTTCTTCTTCGTTCACGGTTCTCTCCTTTTCTTTTTTTATTGAGTATATACTGTGATTATCGGAACAAAGATAACGGTTTTTCGGCAGAGAATCAACGGAATCCACCGATTCAATTATCAAAATTAGTGTTGCATACCTTTAAAAAAGAACGGAGTTTTTCTTAACAAACAGGAGAAAACTATTAAAACGTGTTATAAAACATAGTATTTTACTTGGATAATTTGCTAATTTCCCAAGAGTCCGTATCTTTGCAATGTGTTTTTCATAGTATTAGATTTAAGGTTAACAAAGGTTGGAGCAAGGCGTTGCTCCTTTTTTTATGTCCATAAGCCGGGTTTTACCACCCGGCATGTTCATTTTTGTTTTCGTGCGCATCCGCATCACGTTTCTTTTCACTCTGATAATCCCATTCGATCTCGTCAACGTATTCTTTTCCATTATATACCGCAACAGCCTTGATTTTGTTTTTTCCTTTTTCAAGTGTCACCTGGTCGAAGATATAATGTACATCCGTATATCCCTTACGAATGCCTGTCAGTTCTTTGCCGTTCAAGTAAACTTTGGGAGTTCCGATATTTGAATAAACAGTGACGGAAGTCTGCTTCCGTTCGCGGTCCGTGTTACGTCGTTGCGTCAGATAGAGTACGGGAGACTTGCTCCAGTTCGCTTTATACCAGTAGTAAGAGTCCTTCTTTATTTTCCGGTCAAAGGTCATCAGCCCTTTCAGGTTCCGGGCAGGCACACCGCCACGGCTCCACATAGGCACGGCAAAGTCGAACATGTTCCATAGATAAGAAGCAATAATATAGGGATGCTCAGCTATCACACTCCACTGATATTCATGCGTCTTGGTCTGGAAAGTTTCCGGATAATAAGGCTTTCCCCAGTTCAACGCATCGCCCAGATACTCCGTCTGATGGTCAAGGTTGGCGTCGGCTCCATATTCGGTCAACATCAATTTCTGCCAGGGATAGTCTTTTTCGAGTCCTTCCACCCACGGTTTGATGTCCTGCACTTTCTTTTCGTACCAGCCGAAATAACGGTTCATGCCTTGTATATCTGTATTCTGATTCACCGGATGATTGGCGTGACCGTAACCGTTCACGGCAACCGTGTAGCGGTCAGGATCTTCCGTCTTCGCCAGATCGTGAAGAGATTGAGTCAATGACGCTGTGTATTCGTGAGGCTGATAAACCTCATTGTGCAACCCCCACACATAAATGGAGGGATGATTGAAACTCTGACGAATCAGTTCGCGGAGTTGTGTCTGCGCATTCTCCGATTCGTAGCCTGTCACCCGGTTGACAAAGGGGATTTCCGCCCAGATAATCAAGCCCAATGTATCACAACGCGAATAAAGATATTCCGACTGCTGATAATGAGCAAAACGCACGGTCGTGGCACCGACATCCATAATTTGAGCCAGGTCAAAATCATGTTCACGGTTGGTCAGCGCACTCCCCAGGCCCCACCAGTCCTGATGACGGGTAACACCATACATCGGATATTTCTCTCCATTAAGATAAAAACCTTTTCCGGCAACAATTTCGTAATGACGAACACCCAAAGGCTGCGTGACCTCGTCAATCACCTCACCATTTGCCAACAGACGGGAGACTACTTTGTAAAGATAAGGGTCCTCCCTACCTTGCCAGAGATGAGGATTCTTTAGTTTGAATGTTGATACATAGCTTTGCGTTCCTTGCGGAGTCAACTCAAGCGGCAGACGTTGGGAAACCACCTTTTTCCCTTCCTGCGTATAAATACTGTTCTCCAGAACAAGCTGCGCAGGAGCCAGACTACCATTATCCAGCTTTACTTTAACAGTTATATCCGCCGAACGTCTTGATACATTCTTCTGAGTGATGTACACACCGGGAGAGGCGCAATCGGTCACTGTGATATTATTCTGCTCCGTAGTAATCAACCATACGGGACGGTAAATACCGCCATACACCCCAAACAAACTGTGATTGACAGGAATCACATCGGGACGGGCCGTATTGTCAGCCTTCACGATAATCTCGTTCTCAGCCCCCAGTTTCAAGGCAGTGCCTATCTCGAAAGCGAAGGCACTATACCCGCCTTTATGCGTTCCCACCAACTTTCCGTTGACATAGACTTCTGTGCAAGCCCCTACTCCTTCAAAACGCAAGAATACACGTTTACCCGCCAACTCATTTCCGAAAAACTGTTTCTTTCTGTAATAACCTACACCTTCGTAGAATGCATCAGCTTTCACTTGCATATCTTTCGCATTCCAGGTATGGGGAATTGTCACTTCCTCCCACTTGCCGTCCCATTGTGCGGAAGCACGCATAGGGTCCGTAGAAAACGGCCCTTTCTTAAATTGCCAGCCGGTATTGAAAGAAATGACATCACGTGCGGACGTATCATTCATAACTGCTCCCAGTAACAGGAGCAGAAATACAATCATATTTTTTACCATTAGATTATGAGTTCTTGTTTATCTGGCCATTTTATAAATCTCACATCCGCCCATTAAAAAAGCACCCACGCCATATACTTCAGTCATATTCCGCGTCACCTTCTTCGGATCGGCCCCGATAGGCTGTACATAACCTAATTTACCGTCTGCATCGACAGCAGAAACCTGTGCATTCCAGCCTTTTACCAGTATAGGAAGGAAAGTATCCTTGTCCAGCAGTCCCTCGTTGATTCCGTAAGCCAAAGCATAGACAATAAACGTGGTACAGCTTGTTTCGGGTGACGGGTAAGAAGCCGGATCGAGCAGACTTGCATGCCAGAATCCGTCCGCATTCTGCAATTTAGCGACACGGGTACAGAGCTTCACGAACAGTTCTTCGTAAAACTTCCGGTTCTTGTCCTTTGCAGGCAGTTCTTTCAATATCTCCGCCAGCCCGCCGAGCACCCAGCCGTTGCCGCGTCCCCAGAAAACCTTCCGGCCGTTGGCCTCGCGTTGGTCAAAATACCGCCAGTCGCGATAGAAAAGATTCTCTTCCTTGTCGAAAAGGTGGTCATACGTAGCTTTGTATTCGCGGTTCATGAATTTGATATACTTTTTATCACCCGTCAGGACGTATAATTTAGTGTAGACCGGAGGAGCCATAAAGAGGGCGTCACACCAAGTCCAGCGTTCCAGTGTCTCAGGTTTGCGATAATCCAGTTTGAAATCGTCCGTCGGCGGGTTCTTCATCACCCAATCCGTGCGGGCAATGGTAGGATTGAGCATATATTTGTTCTTATATTTCCGGTAAAGGTCGATAAAGAGTTGTGAAACAGCGATGTCGTCGGCATGATACATCCGCTTGTCCGGCTGCCAGCCGTTACGGCTTCCGATACGGGTGAGCCATTTAAAATAATCCTTGTTACCGTCTTCACGTTCCGCCAATTCCGCCCAGTCGAGCATACCGACATATAGTACGGCGTTTGTCCAGCTCAGGTCACCATGTTCGGCGCCCTTGTTGGGGTTGGCTATTTGCCAGTCGGCAACTTTCTTCATCGTTTCTTTTATTTCCGCTTTACGGAAAGGAATGTTTTGTGCTTGCACGGTGAGGGTAGACAGCAGCACTGCTACGACCCCGATTTTTGTTCTTAGATTCATTCGTTTATCGTTTAAAAAATTATGAAAGTTCGGTAGTTTTTTGGTTCCAATACCCGACAAAGTACAAATATACACCAAATATCGGATATAATTGAGGGATTTATTGGAAATATATATCCACCATGGTGGATATATAGATTCAACATATTGGGCATATATGCCCAGCGTGGTGGATATATATGCCCAATAAACAGGAAGTTAATGGTACGTTATACCATTAAGAAAACGTTACTTGCTGAAGTCAATGTCCAACGGCTCGATATTGTTTTCCGAACCGGCATATCCCGGTGTCTGATTGATATGTCCCTGCACATTTGTCGAAATAGCATTCAATGCAATCGGCCACAATACATTGTGGGGAGCAATGGTATATTCATTTCCAATCGGCGTTTTCACCCCTTTGTTATAGAAATCCGTTACATCCATAATGTGGTCGTAGAAGAAGTTTTTCTCGGAGAAATTATCCATACGGTAGGTACGTCCCTTATCGTCCGCCTTGCCGGTTTTAGCATAGATAAATGCGATACGGGTCAACTCCGTCTTACGCGGTTCTTCGTAATACAGTTCGCGGGCACGTTCGTCCAGAATCGTACGGATAGTCATCTGGTCAGCATCAAGTTCATCGGCTCCCGCTCTGCGGCGTACCTTGTTCACGTCATCGGCAGCTTTCTGGAGGCTGGTTGCATCCCCCTTCCAAATGTATGCCTCAGCACGTAACAGATACGTTTCGGCAATACGGAAAATATACCAGTCGGCCCAACCACCGCGCCACCATTTATCTTTCTGGTCGGCAACGTTGGTCTTATAATGCGGCCACCCCACCCAGTCACGAATGGTATCGTTTACCAGGATGTTTCCTTTATCGTCTTTAAAGCGAACCGGTTGTCCGTACCATTCCGTACCTTTGAGTTCAGGATTATTGTAGGTCAGGTCGGTCATTTCTATCCAGTTGCCCGGAGCATGACGAAGATCTGTGTCATCCAGTGTCCAGATCATGTGCGTATGATACCAGGTAGAACGTGCTGTACATACTCCACGACCATATTGCTCAAGATAGGGATTTTTCTTTGCATCGTTATCGGTAAATCCGTTTTTGCCGTCGGGAGTTTTAATCTCGCCGTCTTTTGCAAACCAGGGAAGCACCTGCCGTTTGATTTCCAGTCCGGCTGCCGAACGAATATCCTCACCGGCATCATAACGGTCGAGCACCATGTAAAGTACTTCTTTGTTTTCAGGCAAGGATTTATTCTCAGACTGATGCAAGTCCCAAATCACATTCTTGGTAGCGTCATTCTTGTCAACACCGAAACGCTCTGTCATTAGATAGTGCACTCCGTCATTAATGACGTTATTGGCTGATTCGATTGCATCGTCAAATTCGCCCAATGCAAGATTGATCTTTGTCAGTAAGTGATAAGCCGCAGCCTGAGTCACCATACCGATATAAACGTTGTTTTTCAGATAAGGAGCCGTACGGTCCAAATCGTTTTTCAGATACCGCAAGATTGCTTCACGCTTCGTTGAATAAAAATCATAACGTGGCCCGGTGATTTCTTCTGTGATGAACGGTATATCCCCATACTGATTCACCAGACGGTAATAACGATAAGCACGATGGAAACATGCCAATCCTTCAATTTCCTTACGTTGGTCTTCATTGTCAAACTCTGCCGTTTCCGAACGGGTCAGCAATGTATTGGCGTCTTTAATACCTTTATACAGATAGGTCCAATAGTTATTAATCTGACTTGCATTTCCTGTCAGAGAAGCACTGGGAGTAATCTGTCGAACAAGATCCTGTGGAGAGTTTGCCGCGTCAGTACGTCCGTTGACACTTATATCCGAAAAGAAATATTCGGAAAGGATACAAGGGTCGGCAGAACCCGATGTGGGATAAAAATCAAAGTAACGGACGTCACGGTTCAACATATCCGTTCCGGTCTTCAGGCCGTTGTAATCCGCAAAAGAGATCTCCGGCGTATAGAATGAAAGTGGCTTCGGGTCCAGCCAATCCGAACAACTACTTACTAATACAGCTACTCCAATCATGCAGGCAATGCCTGTTTTCTTATTATTTAGTTTCATCAGTCTGTAGATATTATAAAGTCAAGTTAATACCAAAATAAATTACTCTCGGGGTATTTGCATCACTGTTTTCCGGGTCGTAACCGGGCCAACCGGAGATATAACCTGCATTCTTCATCGTAGCATTGACGTTCAGGTTCTGAATCCGCAGCGGCTCTATCAGCTTCTTCGGGAAAGTATATCCGATTGAGATATTATCAAAACGCAGGAAAGAAGCGTTCTTGTAAATGGCATATGAAACGCCTGCCGGCTTCTTGTTGGCCAGACGCGGATATTCATTGTTACGGTTTTCCGGCGTCCAGTAGTCACGTTTAATCTGGTTCGTCACGTTCAGCAAAGCATTGTCGTTGGTAAAACGTCCCAATGTCTTTTTATGTCCGATATAGGAGTACATATTGAACGAGATATTGAAGTTCTTGAACAACGTGAAATCATTACGCATACTCCAACGCAGACGCGGCATCGTAGTTCCCTGGAATTCCTTATCCGTATTGTCATATTTGTAGTTCATGTCTTTATCCAGCAGATGAACGTCACCCGGCTGCTGACCGTATTTGGCAGCTTCTTCACGTTCTTCTTCCTGCCAGATTCCCACTACCTTGTAATCCCAGATTTCATCAATATCGTGTCCGATGAAACGCTTGTTCTTGATATCGTCCGCTTCACGCTGACCGATAACGTTACCGTCCGCATCTTTCACATCTTCCATGATTCCGTACAGGTGAGTTATCTTGTTCTTGTTATAAGCCAGGCTGAAAGAAGTACGCCATGTAAGCTTATCCATTCTGATGTTGGTAGAGTTCAGTGAAAGCTCGACACCGGTATTCTGTACCTCACCGATATTAGACATCACGGAGCTGTAACCGATCAGGCTGGGCAACTCACGGCTGACAAGCAGGTCGGTCGTAATCTTCTTATATACATCCAGGTTCGCGCTCAGTCTGCCTTTCAGGAAAGTCAGGTCCGTACCGATATTCCATGAAGTCGTTGATTCCCATTTCAGGTTGGGATTAGCCATGGTAGAAGCGTAGAAAGTGTTGGCGGTCACCAGACTGCCGGTTGCCGGATCCACATAAATGTATTTGCGCGGGGCCAACTGCATGAATGCAGCATAAGTACCTACGGCACGGTTACCGTTCTTACCCCATGAGAGACGCAGTTTACCATATTCGAACCAATCCGGACGGTGCAGGAATTTCTCTTCAGAGAACACCCAACCCAATGCGATAGCCGGAAAAGTGGCACGCGGGTTGGCAAGACCGAAAGCCGAATATCCGTCACGACGTACAGTGGCGGTAATCAGGTAACGCTGGTCGTATACATAGTGCAGACGTCCCATAAAGGCGTCTCCTGTACGGTAGACATCATCACTGGATACGTTAGGGCTGGTACCGAAACCGATACCTCCATAACCCAGTTCGTCGGTAGGCAGGAAGTTTTCATTCGTCATTTCATCATGCCAACGCTGGAACTTCTCCCAGTTGGCAAGGAAAGTAAAGTCAAAAGCGTGCTTGCCGAATGTCTTGTTCCACTTCAGCATATTATCCCATTGCCAATAGAAATCCTTCGTATGCGTACGTTCCACACGGCCGTTCTGCGAACCGGAGTCGGGAGAAGCGGCTGCCTTATGGAAAAGATAGTTTGTCCATTCAAAACGCGGAGAATAAGTAGTCTGGATAGAAAAGCCCAAAGGGAGGGTGATTTTCAGATAAAGAGCTGCATTCAAGTTCTCGATGTCATTGCGTTTATTCTGGAAAGTCGGAGCAAGCAACGGGTTGCTCTGGTTATTGTTACCGGTAGGGTATTGTTTCAAAGTCACTCCATCGTCTTCGTAAAGGCTTCCGAAAGGTGAAAGAGTAGTGTAATTGCCGGATGAACTACTGATATATCCCTCATCACGTGAAGTAAACTGTGCGTTCACACCGTAAGTAAGGAAGCTCTGTATCTTATTCTCCAGGTTGATACGTGCACGGATAGCACTGTATCCTCCGCCACGCACGTTACTCTCGTTTTTCAGGTAGTTGATAGATGAATAATAAGACATTTCGTCTTTCTTTCCTGCCACGCTGACCGTGTAATCCTGACGTAACGCTACATCCTGATAAATGACATCGCGCCAGTCTACAAGACGTCCGGCCAAATAGTTGTTGACCTCCGTATTGGTAAATTCGAGACGTGTCAGCCAGATACTTGTCGGGTCGCCTTTATCGTTTCCCATCCAGTTTGCCAAGTCCGCATTGGACATGTGTGCCGGATTGTCGAAATATCCGGTAGCTGCTTTTGAAGGATTCTTGCTAACTTCCACATCCCGGCGGAAATTGATGAAATCCTCTCCTTCGTATACTTCCGGCAAAGAGTTCACCATTGAAAGTCCCCATGTACCACTGAAATTGATAATCGGTTTCGTTGAACTTGTTCCTTTCTTGGTAGTAATCAGCACAACGCCATTGGCTGCCTTCGCACCATAAACGGCTGTGGAACTGGCGTCTTTCAATACGTCTATCTGCTCAATGTCGTTAGGATTGATGTCGGTCATCTGTCCCGAATAGATTACTCCGTCCAATACAATCAGAGGTTCAAGGGAAGATTTATCCGTACTCGTTGCACGCAGGTTGTTTTTACCACGCACCATCATGCTGGTGTTACCCTTCGTGTCGGTTTCGATACCTACCGAAAGTCCGGCCACACCCGTGCGGAGCATATCCTGAACAGTTTTCGGTTGTTCTTTTTCAAGGTCGCTGGCTTTCAAGGATGCCACGGCTCCGGTCAGGTCTTTCTTCTTCATTACACCGTAACCTACCACTACGACCTCCTCCAGTGTCTTGGAGTCTTCCTTCATTTTGATGATAGACTTCTGCCCGGCTTTCACCGTCTGAGTCGTATAACCGATATACGAGATCTGAAGCGAAGATCCGAAAGGCGCTTCCAGTTTGTAGTTACCGTCAATATCGGTAATCACACCGGTCGTTGTGCCGGCTACCAAAACGTTAGCTCCGATAATGGGCTCTCCGTTCTCGTCTACAACTTTACCGATGATTGTAGTCGCCTTGCCCGTCTGTGCCGGAGTACTCTTTTGGGGGAACAAGGCAATCTGTGTGCTGGTCACTTCAAATGACAGGTCAATGCCTTTCAGCATTTCTCCTACCGCTTTGGATACAGGAACCTGTTTCACGTTCAGGCTGACTTCCTGTTTCACATTTACTTGTGTTGCATCATAAAAGAAGGTATAGCCGCTGGTTTTCTCAATGCGTGCCATAGCTTCGGACAATGGAATTTTCGAGAAGCTTATCGTTATCATCTTCTCTTTTACTTGTGCAGAAAGTACAACGCTAAAAAATAATAGCGTTAAAAGTGCAAAATGCTTTTTTAAATTCATATTTTTGCGATATTAAAAGTTAACTGTAAGGAGGCTGCATTAAAATGGGTCAGATTTTAATGTTCACTCACTTTCTTCGGTTAATAAAAAACTTGATTTGGTAGGGGGGAAAGCCGGAAGCGGAACTTCCCCCTTATTTATTCTATATCTTCATTATATCATAGGCTCGCCTTTCTCTCTTACTTATTTGTCAAAAAATTCATTTTACCGATATTGAACTCGGATATTTGCATTGTGTGTTACCACTTATTGTTTCTGCTTCGGCAAAATCGTCAACATATTCTCATCATTAAATTCATAGTTGATAGGATGAATGCGCGACATGATTCGCATGATTTCTTCCAACGGTTCGTGCCGCAAGGTGAATGTGTATCTGTACTGTTCCTGCAATTCCGGAGACAGATTTATCTTCACATTATACCATTTGGACAGAAGAGGGCAAATCTCATTCAACGGCCTGTTTTTAAATACAATCTGATTGCTTGCCCACGAGACAGCCAACTCGATATCTCCTTTTTCTATTTGAAGCCGTCCGTTACGCTTGTTGAAAGTACCGACTTCTCCCGGATGCAGAAAACGGGTTTCCGCTTTCGTCTCCAACGACACCGAACCTTCTTTCAGGCTGACAAATGTATTTTCCGAACCGAGAAAGGATTCTACATTGAATTTTGTACCGTGTACGGTGATTTTCATTCCTTCGGTTTCAACGACGAAAGGATGATCCTTATCGTGGGCCACATCAAAGTAAGCCTCTCCATTCAACCGGACATTTCTGTTTTTCGAATAATAATTCGTATTATAAGTAAGCGAAGTAGCCGAATGAATCCATACATTCGACCCGTCCGGCAAAGCTACTTCCGATTTACCTCCCCAATTGGAATAGGTTTGTTGCGCTATTTCCGGCTGACCGATCTTTATACCTATATATAAAGAAACGGAAAGGAAGACAGCCACAACTACGCAGGCAGCCGCAACATAGCGTTGAAAACGGGGGAAAGCCCACAAACGAACAGGTTGTTCCTTATCTTTGAGATTCACTTCAACTTTATCTTCAGACCTTTCCATATCTTCAGCTTGTCTCCGTTCAGCCTCCTCACACTCCTCCATGCGTTGCATCAACTCTTTCCAGTAAAAATCTACGTCCGGCGTATAATTGATAACTTTAGCACGCACCTTTTCCCAAACTCCCCGAAGTTCTTCATACACCTTCCGGTTCTCATCGATAGACACCCACTCCTCCAAGTGCTTTTTATCAGCATCGGAGATGTCTTGTTTCAGGTCGGAAATGATTAACTCCCAAGGTATTTCTTTTTTCATGCTTCGCTGTCGTTTTTAACTGTTACCGATACTAAGACACAAAAAACGAATCATACCCTTATTCAGAAAAGCATTTTTTTAGTTTCTACTAAAAAAATATTCTTTAACTTTGCAACGTCTCACTAACCTAATTACAAACACTATGGACGATATGTTCCTTTTGCAATTGATAAAGAATGGTGATAAGCAGGCGTTCAAGTACGTCTTCGATACTTATTTCACTGCTCTTTGCCGCTTTATGTATTTGTATTTAGGAGATACACAAGAAGCGGAAGATATAGCAAGTGACATCTTTGCGTCCGTATGGGAAAACAGAAAAAAACTTGAAATCAGGCTTACTTTCAAAGCTTATCTTTTTCAGGCTGCCAAAAACAGGTGTCTGAACGCTATGCGGGACAGAAAGGCTACTGTCTCACTGGACGATATCAACGGACAGGACACTCCGCAAGTAAGCATCACCGATTCACTGGAAACAGAAGAACTGAATAATTTAATTCAGGAGGCTATCCTGTCACTTCCCGAAAAATGTCGTGAGGTATTTCTGCAAAGCCGCACGAAGAATCTGACAAATCAGGAAATCGCGGAGTCAATGGATATATCTGTCAAGACAGTAGAGGCACAAATCACGAAAGCGCTGAAACAAATCCGGAAGTTCTTGGGTACACAATATCAATATTTGTTCTAAGTTTCCCGGCAGATAAAAGATGGAATGATCCTACTTCTTTTCCGCCAGATAAACCCCTAATATGATGCAAGCCGCCCCCATTAACGTAATCCATGTGATTTGTTCGTGGAGAATGAGCACCGAAGCCACCATCGTCACCAACGGATTCAAATAGATATAATTGGAGGCCCGCATCGTTCCCAGCTGTTTCAAAACCACATTCCAAAGAATATAGCAGATCAAAGAAGCCAGGACTGCCAGGAACAAGAGATTGGACAATACGAGCGGTTGCAGAAGCACATCAAAATCCGGTTGCAGCGGATGAAGAAGAAAAGCGGGAAGAATAGTCAATACCCCATAGAAAAATATCTTACGGGTAATAAATACCGTGGGATAACGTCCCGTCATCCGCTTTATTACCAGACTATAAAAAGCCCATGACAGAGCCGCAAGCAAAGTGAGCAAATCACCCACAGGAGAGAGCTTCAACACCACACTTCCGTTAAAGACGACCAGCCCTACGCCAATCAGGGCCAACAGCGAACCATAGATCAGCCCTTTCGTAGCCTTCTCACTCTTATAAAAGATCAGGGAAAGAATCGTAGTCAGCAGAGGAGCCGTGCAAATGATGAAAGCAACATTGGAGGCTTGGGTAATCCCCAAAGCTGTATTTTCTGTGAAGAAATAAAGCGATCCGCCGAATACGCCTCCCGCCACCAACCAAAGCTCATCTTTCAAATTATCGGCAAACAAGTGTTTTGGAGAAATCGCCCAAATACCTATATAGGCTATCAAAAAGCGATAAAAGAAAATTTCCTGAGGAGTGAGTCCGTGATTAATCAATACTTTCGTTGCAATAAAGGTCAGCCCCCAGATAGCAACCGTCAGTATGGCAATCAGATGATAGTATCCGTGCGTCAGTTTCATACTTATACTTTTAATAATGCCGCAAAGATACAGGGAATCACGAAAATATATACCGACTCTTATGAATATATTTCAGACAGAATCTCGACTAAACAAAACTATAAATAGTCACTTCCTGCCGAAGCACCCGGTCACTGTCAAATAAAATACCAATAAACGCAAAGGGTTCATTGTATAAACAAATCTTACCAAATAAGGAAAAAACTAAAAATCGGCAAATCCTCACGATATTTCTTCTTTACACTTTATCACCGATATTGCATAAACCCGCTTCGAGTTTTTAATAAATAATGAAATAGTTTATTATAAACGGTTCCCAAGTTTATTAAAAACTATTTTTAGGCACTTTCAGTTACTCAAATCGAATTATTGCAACAAAAATGGGCAAGAACCTTCACAGTTTCTTGCCCATTCGTTATCCTCATATGCAATTTTGCACATTCACCTATTGAACCTATGTAATAATACTTATATATTTCATGATTACTTTTCTGTTTTTAATTTCCCCAAATATACGAAATAAAAACGAGAAAGTCAATAGGTAAAGCGTGGTTATCTGAAAATAAACACGTAAATTTGTGCCTCAAATTAGAAATAACAGTATAAATCACTATAAATAAAAACTTTATCACTATGGAGTACAATTTCAGGGAGATTGAAAAGAAGTGGCAAGCAAGGTGGGTGGAAGAGAAAACCTACCAGGTTACGGAAGACGAATCGAAGCAGAAATTTTATGTATTAAACATGTTCCCCTATCCTTCAGGAGCCGGACTACACGTAGGACACCCGCTGGGATATATCGCTTCGGACATTTACGCCCGTTACAAACGACTGCAAGGCTTCAATGTACTCAATCCGATGGGATACGACGCTTACGGCTTGCCCGCCGAGCAATATGCTATCCAGACCGGACAGCATCCGGCCATCACTACCATCAACAATATCGACCGCTACCGCGAGCAACTCGACAAAATCGGTTTCTCTTTCGACTGGAACCGTGAAATCCGTACTTGTGACCCGGAATATTACCATTGGACACAATGGGCTTTCCTAAAAATGTTCAACAGTTATTATTGCAACGACGAGCAGAAAGCACGCCCTATCGAAGAACTGGAAAAAGCCTTTGCTGTCTACGGAAACGAGGGACTGAATGCCGCTTGCAGTGAAGAAATCAGTTTCACCGCCGATGAATGGAACGCAAAAAACGAAAAGGAAAAACAGGAAATCCTGATGAACTACCGCATCGCTTATCTGGGCGAAACAATGGTAAACTGGTGCGCTGAATTAGGAACGGTATTGGCGAATGACGAAGTAGTGGACGGCGTCAGCGAACGCGGCGGTTTCCCCGTCATCCAAAAGAAGATGCGCCAGTGGTGTCTGCGTGTATCCGCCTACGCACAACGTTTGCTTGACGGACTGGATACTATCGACTGGACAGATTCTCTGAAAGAAACTCAAAGAAACTGGATCGGACGCTCGGAAGGTGCTGAAGTTCAATTCAAGGTAAAAGACAGTGATCTCGAATTTACAATCTTTACCACCCGCGCAGATACCATGTTCGGTGTTACCTTTATGGTGTTGGCCCCGGAAAGTGAATTGGTGGCACAATTAACCACTCCTGCACAAAAAGCGGAAGTAGACGCTTACCTCGACCGTACTAAGAAACGTACGGAACGTGAACGTATTGCCGACCGCAGCGTTACCGGTGTATTCAGTGGTTCGTATGCGATCAACCCGTTCACAGGCGAAGCAGTACCTATCTGGATCAGCGACTACGTATTGGCCGGTTACGGAACGGGAGCTATCATGGCCGTACCTGCTCACGACAGCCGCGACTACGCCTTTGCCAAGCATTTCGGATTGGAAATCCGCCCGTTGGTAGAAGGTTGTGATGTCAGCGAAGAAAGTTTCGACGCCAAAGAAGGTATCGTCTGCAACTCTCCGCGTCCGGACGTCACTCCTTACTGTGACCTCTCCCTGAACGGGCTGACTATCAAAGAAGCAATTGAAAAAACCAAGAACTATGTAAAAGAACATAATCTGGGTCGCGTGAAAGTAAACTACCGTTTACGTGACGCTATCTTCTCACGTCAACGTTACTGGGGTGAACCCTTCCCGGTTTACTACAAAGACGGAATGCCTTATGTAATCGAAGAAAGCTGTCTGCCACTGGAACTTCCGGAAGTTGCCAAGTTCCTGCCTACCGAAACAGGCGAGCCTCCATTGGGACACGCTACGAAATGGGCGTGGGACACAGCGAACAAATGCGTGGTAGAAAACGAAAAGATTGATAATGTAACCGTTTTCCCATTGGAACTGAATACCATGCCGGGATTCGCCGGCTCTTCCGCATATTATCTGCGCTACATGGACCCGCGCAATCATAAAGCATTGGTTGACCCGAAAATTGACCGGTACTGGAAGAATGTAGACTTATATGTAGGGGGTACCGAACATGCTACGGGACACTTGATTTATTCTCGTTTCTGGAATAAATTCCTTTATGATATGGGTGTATCCATAATGGAAGAACCATTCCAAAAATTAGTAAACCAAGGAATGATTCAGGGTCGCAGTAACTTTGTATACCGTATCAAAGATACCCATACATTCGTTTCACTGAACCTGAAAGACCAGTATGACGTTACACCGCTTCACGTAGACGTTAACATCGTATCCAATGACATTCTCGATCTGGAAGCATTCAAGGCATGGCGTCCCGAATATAAAACGGCAGAGTTTATCCTCGAAGACGGAAAATATGTCTGTGGTTGGGCGATTGAAAAGATGAGTAAGTCAATGTTCAACGTTGTCAACCCGGATATGATTGTTGAGAAATACGGTGCGGACACACTTCGTATGTACGAAATGTTCCTCGGCCCGGTAGAACAGTCCAAACCCTGGGATACAAACGGTATCGATGGTGTACACCGCTTTATCCGCAAATTCTGGTCGCTGTTCTACAGCCGCACGGATGAATATCTGGTGACGGACGAACCGGCAACGAAGGAAGAACTGAAAAGCCTCCACAAACTTATCAAGAAGGTGACCGGTGACATTGAGCAGTTCTCTTACAATACCTCTATCAGTGCATTCATGATTTGCGTAAACGAGCTTTTCAACCTGAAATGCAGTAAGAAAGAGATTCTGGAACAACTCGTCATCACGCTTGCTCCTTTCGCTCCGCACGTTTGCGAAGAATTGTGGGACGTACTGGGACACGAAACTTCCGTATGCGACGCCCAATGGCCGGCATACAACGAAGAATATCTGAAAGAAGATACAATCAACTACACGATCTCTTTCAACGGAAAGGCACGTTTCAATATGGAATTTGCTGCAGATGAAACTTCAGACGCCATCCAGGCAGCCGTATTGGCTGACGAACGTTCACAGAAATGGATCGAAGGAAAGACTCCAAAAAAGATCATCGTCGTTCCGAAGAAGATTGTAAACGTTGTTATTTAAACAGGCATTAAGTAATAAGTATTAAGTATCACCACGGCTATGATTCAAATATATATCCGCAAGGTGAATACTTAATACTTGATACCTGATACTTTGACACCTAATACTTAAAATCAATGCATAAACTAGCAAAAGCGGGAATAATGAGAGAAGTGAAAGATTATGCTTACATCACTCTCGGACTAATCAGCTATTCTTTGGGCTGGGCGGCATTCTTACTGCCCTATCAGATAACGACCGGAGGAACTACCGGTATCAGTGCTATCATCTACTACTCAACCGGATTCCCTATCCAATGGTCATATTTCATTATCAACGCCGTTCTGATGACATTTGCTATCCGGATATTAGGCCCGCGATTCAGTATAAAAACGACGTATGCTATCTTTATGCTAACTTTCCTGCTCTGGTTGTTCCAACTACTGGTCAACAATTATGTGGAAGTACCGGACATGACAGCCGACGGTAAACCGCTACTGCTCGGTCCCGGACAGGATTTCATGGCCTGTATCATCGGTGCCGCCATGTGTGGCGTAGGTCTGGGCATTGTGTTCAACTATAACGGAAGTACGGGAGGAACAGATATTATCGCCGCCATAGTTAACAAATATAAAGATGTGACACTCGGAAGAATGATTATGATTTGCGATGTATTCATCATCAGTTCCTGTTACTTTATATTCCATGACTGGCGTCGTGTTATCTTCGGTTTCGTCACCCTGTTCATCATTGGCGTCGTGCTCGACTGGATTATCAACAGTGCACGCCAATCGGTCCAATTCTTCATTTTCTCCAAGAAGTATGACGAAATAGCCGACCGTATCATCAAAGATGCCGATCGCGGAGTAACCGTGCTCGATGGCACAGGCTGGTACAGTAAAGCCAATGTAAAAGTACTGGTAGTACTTGCCAAGAAACGCCAGTCACTCGACATCTTCCGTCTGGTGAAACGTATCGACCCGAATGCTTTTATCTCCCAAAGTTCAGTTATCGGAGTATATGGCGAAGGATTCGAAAAACTGAAAGTAAAATAACCGGTTCCAAGCTTTGATTGGCCCGATAAGTATTGAACAACCCCGTTAAAAACAAAATAAGATGATGAAACGCAAACTGGTATTTGCTACCAACAACGCTCATAAACTGGAAGAAGTAGCCGCTATCTTAGGAGACCAAATAGAACTGCTGAGCCTCAACGATATCGGTTGCCATACGGATATTCCCGAAACAGCCGAGACGCTGGAGGGAAATGCTCTGTTGAAATCGTCGTTTATCTTTAAAAACTACGGCCTGGATTGCTTTGCCGATGATACCGGACTGGAAGTAGAAGCCTTAGACGGGGCCCCCGGAGTCTATTCCGCCCGCTATGCAGGCGGCGAAGGACACGACGCCCAAGCCAATATGCTCAAACTGCTTCACGAACTGGAAGGCAAAGAAAATCGCAAAGCACAATTCCGTACTGCCATTTCGTTGATATTGGATGGAAAGGAATATCTTTTTGAAGGAGTGATAAAGGGCGAGATAATCAGAGAAAAACGGGGCGATTCGGGTTTTGGTTATGATCCCGTGTTCAAACCGGAAGGCTATGAACGGACGTTCGCCGAACTGGGAAATGATATCAAGAATAAAATCAGCCACCGTGCACTGGCTGTGCAAAAACTATGTGAATTTCTACAAAACTAATTGTATATATCCTTTTAAAACATAAAACACAATGAAGAAAATTACTTTATTTACTTTCCTTACGATCCTATTATGTACTTCATGTGTAACGAAAAAGAAGTTCATGCTTGCAGAGCTGGCAGCTACCGCAAGCAAAGATAGTTTGCAAGGACTACTGACCGACTGCCGTAACACGGGCAACCAAATGTCGGTACAAATCAAAAACCTCATGCGTGATACAACAAAAATGGGAAACAGTATCCGCCAGTATCAAAGTATGCTGAATGTGAACATGACCGAACAGGAAAAACTGAACGCCCTGTTGAACCAGAAGAAAAACGAGTTGAACGAAAGAGAGCGTACTATCAACGAGTTGCAGCAGATGATCAATGCGCAGAATGAGAAAGTCCGGAAACTGTTGAGTAGCGTAAAAGATGCGTTATTAGGCTTCAGCAGCGATGAACTGACCGTTCGCGAAAAAGACGGAAAAGTATATGTGGCAATGTCGGATAAATTATTATTCCAATCAGGAAGCGCCCGTCTGGATAAGCGTGGTGAAGAAGCTCTTGGCAAATTGGCCGAAGTACTGAACAAACAGACGGATATTGATGTGTTTATTGAAGGACATACGGACAATAAGCCTATCAACACTGTACAATTCAAGGATAACTGGGATTTGAGTGTGATTCGTGCTACCTCCGTCGTACGTATTCTGATTAAAAACTATAACGTGAATCCTTTGCAGATACAACCGAGCGGCCGCGGCGAATATATGCCTGTCGATGACAACGAAACGGCAGAAGGCAGAAGTAAGAACCGCCGTACGGAGATTATCATGGCTCCGAAGTTAGACAAACTGTTCCAAATGCTCCAAAGCACGGAAGAGTAAAATTAAAAATTCTTATATCGAAAAAGAGGCTGACCTAACGTTAGCCTCTTTTTCGATATTTAGTGTTTCAAGCCATTAAACTATCTATTTTTTAGAAGGATGTGTCATTACCCGCGTTGAACGGATAATGACGGGGGAAACATCACTTCTTTAATGACTGGTGTCCATCAATTGGAAAAGCTTTTCCCGCCCATGCCTTTTGAGATGTCCATTCCTCGGCCGGATCACTCCAAAAAGGATGATCGGCAGGAAGACCCAAAGGCAAGAAAACGAGTGAAGTCATATACAAGCTACCATTATTAGTATAATAGTTGGCCAAATCCGGCTGATGTCCCGCAAAACCAAGTGCCAGGAATCCTTTATCATCAAAATTTCCATCTACTGAAAACATATTTCTCATCACTGCACTTAATGCACTCCGGACTTGTCCGTTAGTCAGTCCTTCAGGAAGGCCATATTTCCAGGCAGCCAATGCCAACGATTGGAATGCTCCCATACGATAGACTACGGAACGCCCGAAAGCCGGGAAGGTACCTTCCGGAGAAATAAGACGTTCGATGAAGGTATTAAAACGTTGCATACGACTGATTGCCAGCTTATAACTGATTGGGGTAGGAAAACGGTTCTTGCTGCACGTTTCCAGTATCTCGACATACATGGGATGAATAACGAAAGAATTATAATAATCCAACGAAAATTCCGCTCCGTCGGAATACCATCCATCACTAAGATACCATTCATTTATTTTATTAAGGCCGGTAGTCAAGGCATAACCGTCAGGTTCTTCACCGACGGAAAGCAAGAAAGCCTCTACCATGTCACGAAACAGTAACCAGTTATTATAGGCAGGACGGATGACACGCACCTTCTTAAAACATTCAATATAACGTTCTTTTGTCGTATCATCCAACTGTCCCCAAGTGGCCTTAGGAGCACGGATGAAACTTTCCGCAAGATAAGCGGCATCTACCAAAAGCTGCTGATGTCCTTTCCACAGCAAATAATCCGGACTCTGCGGGTCAACAGCATTTTGATAAGCCTTCAAAGCCCACTCACGTATTTGCTTGCGTTGCTTTCCTTCTGCCGTATCATCATCAGGCAGCTCCAGCCAGGGAGAAATGCCTGCCATGAGCCGACCGAATGCTTCCATATAAGCCACCCGCTTGTCTCTTCCGTCCCACGTAGGACTCAACTCCAGTTGCATATTCTTTTGCAACTCGCCTTTACTCATATTCTCCAAAACGGGTTGCGCTATTTTATAACATAAGTCAACCCACTGTGTTCTGTCGTTCACCGGTTGATTCTTTTTCTTATCAGCGGCATTTACACTCAGGAAACAAAAAGAAATAAGAGCTAATAAAACAATTCTCATTTTCATAATCATTCTTTTTAAATGGCAGTTTTTTCAATATCCGTTTTACGTTTCAAAGCTTCCAGATAATAATAATCCGCATAGTTCAACGGAACATCCACTTCGCTGTTATGAGGAATACTACCTACACTGTGCATCAGGATAAACCGTCCGTTTTCTCCCAATTTGGCAGTATAGCTCTCTGATGCAAGCGACTCCATTATTTTGTCGGCATACGCCCGGTAAGAAGCAGTGTCCGGCAGGTCATAAGTACTCATCTCATATAAGGCGGATGCTATGACAGAAGCCGAAGAAGCATCTCGCGGGGCGGCAGGAACATCGGGCGCGTCCATATCCCAATATGGAACAAGGTCCTCCGGCATATTCTTAAGATTTTTCATAAATTCGAAAGTCTTGATTGCCTGGTCAAGGTAAGTACGATTCTTTGTTTCTCTATAACATACGGTATATCCATAGATCGCCCATGCTTGTCCTCTAGACCAAACAGATTCATCGGAATAGCCTTGAGCAGTCTGACGATGACGTACGGTTCCGTCCTCAATACTGTAATCAATAACGTGATAACAGCTTCCGTCCGGGCGGAATTGCTCTTTCAATGTACGGTCTGCGTGCATCACCGCTACGTTATAGAAAGTAGAATCACCGGAAAGTTTGGTTGCTTCAAACAACAATTCAAGATTCATCATGTTGTCTATAATCACAGGACATTCCCAGCCCCGTTTCGACTGCCAGCTATTTCCTTTCACATCCCAGCTTTGAATCACTTGAGGCTTTTCACGAAAACGGGTACAAAGAGATTTTGCTGCTTGGATCATTACCTCCTTATAACCGGGTTTATCAATCAGGCGCAAGCCATTGCCAAAGCTGCAATTAATGATAAAACCAATATCGTGATGCCAAGTAAGATTTTGTGCTTCGCTAATAGCCTCGGTATATTTCTGGGCAAGCGGAAGCAAAGCAGTGTCGCCTGTCAGTTCATACAAATACCATACACTGCCGGGGAAAAAGCCGCTCCGCCAGTCAGCGTATCCGCAATAATAGACACCACCCTTATTATTGAGCGTCACCGGATTCAGAAATCTGCCGCTACTTTCAATAGTATCAATTTCCAATCCAATTTGAGCGTGTGCGTTTTCAATAGCTTTTTCAACCCATGTTTGTTTCTCGACAGCTCTTTGGGTGCAAGATGTGGCTACCACAAGAGCAGTACATCCTGCAAGAATAGAGTTTTTCAATTTCATGATATAGATTCTTTATTATAAATGAATAATTTCCTTTTCTGAATGACCGAATACATATAATTGTATAAAATAATGAGAACACAAATATAAGTATTTTTTCTATCATCTAATTAAGATATTAATGTATGGCAAAATAGCACCATTTATTTTTATCTTATCTGACTAAATTGTCCTCAATAGTTGCATCTATTTTCCAAATCATCCAAATCAACGGGGAAAATATTGATTAATACAGATATAATTTTCATCTTTGCCTGCGACATAATAATCATACAACATCATGAAGAACATTAAAATACGCTTTTTTATTTTATGCCTTTGTCTGTCAGTAACAGGATATACATCCGCATCCGCCCGAACAGAAAAAGTAAAAACGGATATAGACTGGCCTGCTTTCATGCAAAAACAAGATTTGATCTGGGAAATACTGCCCGAATACTGGTATGAATCGGCTTATATGGGCAACGGTATGTTGGGACTTATGATTTATAAGGAACCGGGACAGAACTATATCCGGTTTGAAACCGGCAACTGCTCGGTACACGACCACAAAGCGGGATCGGACTTATTTGCCATTCCCCGACTGCTCACCGGGCACTTCGCCTTACATCCTGAAGGTACAATCGTAAATGGAACGATGCATCTTGACATCTGGAATGCCGAAACAAAAGCAGAGATAACCACCACAAAAGGAATCATCCGTCTGCACGCCTATGTACACGCCAATGATATGGTAATGCTGGTTCAGACTAACGCCACCGATGGAGAGAAAAACTTCCGTTGGGAATGGATACCTGCCTCCGCCCAAAGCCCGCGATATCTTTATGCAAAAGGAGAAGGAAAATGGATAAAGGTGCCTGAAGACTACTCTCTTAACCCGGCACCGGAGGTAAAACCGGAAGTATCCGTTCAGAAATTGCGGGCAGGAGGTGAAACAGCCGTTGCATGGAAAGAAACCCGAACTAAAAAAAATGAACGCACATACTGGATTACCGTAACTCATTCGTATCCCGAAGCCACGGCCGAAAAGGATGCCGCTCAAATTTTGGATAAGGCATTAGCAACAGGAACCGGAAAATTACAGAAACAACACCGTACCTGGTGGAATCATTACTATCCGAGCAGTTTCCTTACGTTACCGGATGGTATGAAAGAGAATTTCTATTGGATACAGATGTATAAGCTTGCCAGTGCCACGCGCGGCGACCGTGCACTAATAGACAACACCGGCCCATGGCTGACCGTCACTCCATGGCCCAATGCATGGTGGAACTTGAACGTACAACTGACCTATTGGGCACTCAATGCATCCAATCATCTCGATTTGGCAGCCTCTCTGGAGAATGCTATTTACAACAATATAGAAAACCTTAAGAAAAACGTACCGGAAGCCTATCGCAAAGACGCATTGGCAATAGGACGCTCGTCAAATCTGGTATGCGAATCCGGCGAAATCGGAATCCCCGGTGTGGACAAAGCAGCGGAAGTCGGGCTTTTGCCTTGGGTATGCCATAGCTTATGGTTGATTTATCGCCACAAAATGGATGACGAGCTATTACGCAACAAACTCTTTCCTGTACTTAAACAAGCTATCAACTACTACCTGCACTTTACCTACAAAGGAAAAGACGGCAAGATACATCTGCCCCAAACATATTCTCCGGAATATGGCAGTGCGGAAGATTGTAACTTCGACCTGGCATTATTATCTTGGGGTTGCCGGACATTACTTGAGATTACCGGCCGGCTGAACATAGACGATCCGCTTATCCCGCGTTGGAGAACGACTTTGGAGGAACTTACACCGTTCCCCACAGACCCGGTCAACGGGCTTATGATAGGACGGGATGTTCCTTATGCTTTCTCGCACCGCCATTATTCGCATCTATTGGCTGCCTATCCTCTATATCTTATCAATAAGGAAAATCCCGAAGAATACGACCTCATAGAGAAATCACTCCTCTATTGGCAAGGCAAATCCGGGGCACATCAGGGATATTCATGTACGGGAGCATCCTCTATATCATCCGCTTTGGGTAAAGGCAATGAAGCGCTTACATACCTTGACAAGTTGTTTACTAAATTCTTATCTGTCAATACACTTTATCGTGAATCGGGCCCGGTCATAGAAACACCATTATCTGCCGCCCAGTCTATCCATGATATGTTGCTTCAAAGTTGGGGAGGAAAGCTGCGCATCTTCCCTGCCGTTCCCGACAGTTGGAAAGACATTGCTTATAAAGACTTCCGTGCTGAAGGTGCTTTTCTTATCACTGCCAGCCGGAAAAACGGTAAGACTGAGTTTATCACTATCAAAAGCCTTGCAGGCGAACCTTGCATTGTAGTGACTGACATATCTTCACCTGTCTTCAAAGGAAAACGCCAATTTGAGGCCACAGCTTTATCCGAATCTATGTACAAAATAGATTTACAGAAAGGCGAAGAAGTAATCATTTACTCCAAAGGTACTCAGCCGGACTTCACCATTCGTCCTGTGAATAATAGCAGAACGAATTGTTTCGGAAAAAAGAAACAGTCCTGAATCAGTCTGCCTGTTTCTTTTCTTTCCGGTAATTCTGAGGTGTACATCCGAACTGGTTTTTGAAGCAACGGCTGAAATATACGGGCGCATTGAACCCACTACGGTCACTAACCTCTGCAATGGGAAGATCAGGGTATTGCTTCAATAAAGTGGCTGCGTGCTTCAGGCGATAATTTAGCAAGAAGTTATTGGGTGTCATGCCGGTTAATGCTTTGAACTTAGTATAAAGCAATGACCGACCGACACCTACTTCTTTACAAAGAGCCGGAATATCAAATTCCGTATCGTCAATATGTTGCTCAATCACCTGTGAAGCCCGTTTCAACAGATCTTTGTCCAAAGGATTTATGCTGGCCAAATCAATCTCGGACATCGGTTTCTTATCAAATTGATGTTGCATCAGCAAGCGGCTGCGTATCAGGTTATTGGCACGTGCCAGTAACAACTGTGCATGAAAGGGTTTCGTGATATAATCATCGGCACCACGGCTGAGTCCCTCAATGTTCTGCTCGGTAGAGTTGAGTGCAGTCAACAGAATTACAGGTATATGACATAAATCTATATTATTCTTAATTTGCAGACACATTTCTGTTCCGGTCATCTCAGGCATCATGACGTCACTGATAACTAAATCAGGAGAGTTCTCATAAATCTGACTGAGTCCTTCTTTCCCGTCATGGGCACAAATGATCTTATAGAAAGGCTCGAAAAGCTCTTTCAGCACTTGGAGCAACTCATCATTGTCTTCCACAAGAAGCACCGTATGAGTCTTGTTTTCCGTATCTTTAGTCTCAATAAGTTCTATGGGCGAATTCCCCTCATCTACAAATACAGGCATTGAATCGGGGATAATATCACTTTCAGAATCCTGAGTATAAAATTGTACATTCTTATCGTTCAGGAATACATCTTTCCGGCGGGGCAGCCGCACTGTAAATGTACTACCTTCACCAACAACACTTTTCACTGTTATCTCTCCATGATGTTTTTCCACAATTGTTCTGGTCAATGCCAATCCGATACCGGTTCCGCTAAACAGGCTTCCTTTCTTTTCTTGATTGTCAGCCTGAAAGAATCGTGCAAATATTTTATCTTTATCTTGTTCAGAAATACCGATACCGGTATCCGTTATATTAATTTTTATATCACTATTCGTTATCTCTCCCGACAGAATAATATTCCCTTTGTCGGAGGTATACTTAAAGGCATTGGACAAAAGATTGAAGAATACTTTCTCCATTAATTGCGGTTCAAACCAACATAAGACAGACAATTCCGGTAATTTGAATTCATAATTTATATTCCTTTGCTGTGCATAATCGACAAAAGAAAGATAGATTTCCTTCAAAAATACAATTATATCCTGTTGCTTTATTTGTATCGTTCCATAATTCTGTTCCAATTTCCTGAATTCAAGCAACTCAGAGATCAACTTATTCATTTGTTGCGCATTTTTCCTAATCTTCGTTATCTGATTGTATATAGAAGGATTCAATGAATATTTTTGTAATAGGATATCAATATGACTGATAATCAGAGTTAGAGGTGTTCGGAACTCATGGCTCACATTTGTAAAGAAAACTAGTTTTTCCTGGTTAAGCTGCTTTATCTGTTGTTTCTCAAAACGTTCCTTTTCCAAAGAAAGAGCCAATGTGCGTTTTGCTATTTTACTATATACATAATAGAAAACGCACGCAATGAAAGCTGTCACATAGATTATCCATGCCCACCACGTATCATACCACGGAGAGGCAATGACAAGCTGCATCGTTATTTCCTCCAAACTTTGCCCGCTCTTTTCATTTATCGAAGCCACATGCAACGTATATTTTCCCGGATCCAGATTAGTGTAATACAATTCCGTCTGTTTAGTCTTAATCCAATTCTTGTCCAAACCTTCAAGCTTATATTGAAACCATTTTTCCGATAATTGTTGTCCGTAATCGGACAAAGCAAAATGAATAATCAGATTATTCTGATCATAATTAAGTTTAAGTTCACGAGTGTACGGGAGCGACTGAGACAATATCCCTGTATCATCTCCCGGAATAATCGTCTTATTATCGACCCAAAGTTCTGAAAAGTAAAAGTTAGAATTCTCATTAGCAGTACCGGTTTTGTTAAACTCATTTTCTGAGAATACGGTTACTCCTTTTGTATCTCCAATGTAAATACTTCCCTCTCCGGATACCAAAATTCCACATCCGTTGATAATATGAGTCGAGGGAAAGTTTCTCATCAAATCAATCGTTGTGAAAGTGCCCTCGGAAGGAACAAAGCAGGTGACTCCCTTATCACCTGTTATCAGAATCTTTCCATCCTGGGTCCGGCAAAGATTATAGCAGAAATCACCCGGCAACTGATTGTTTCGGGAAGTATAATGAGCCATGTTACGCGTCTGCCTATCATAAAAAAAGAGCCCCATTCCTAACGTACCGATATAGACACCATCGGAGGTGGCAAGCACACGGGTAGGAGTTGCTTTACTATCTCCTTCTGCCAATGGAACATAGACTATAGACTCGGGATGTTCTACATGAGTACACAAAACATTTTTCCAACCCACCATATACAAATTACCTTCCGCATCAATATCGAAATGCTCATAAAATGCAAAAGGAATGTTGATCCTATGGAATTTCTGTGTCTGAGTATCCAACCGAAAAAAGCCATTATGGGCAGATATATATATTTGATCTTTCCATATCTTCACATGATAAACAATTTCATCAGGCATATCGGAAGAGTGACTCTCTTCTTTCCAATAATTATAAAAACGACCTGTATTCAAGTCATAACGTGACAAACCACCCAAATAGGTTCCTATATACAGACAATTCTTCTTTTCATCATAACAAATACTTTTCACATTATTATGAGAAATAGAGTTTTTTCCACCGGCTGTAAACTGCTGAAGAGTATTCCATTTCTTATCTACACAAGTGATACCGCCCCCATCTGTACTAAGCCATAAATGCTCATTCTTATCAATAACAATTTCTCCGATATAAGAATAATATGAGTTTATCTTTCTCCCATAGTCATAATGTACAAAAGTATCATGTTGAGGGCTGAAATAATTAACTCCTCCATAGTAACTACCTACCCAGATAGTTCCGGCAACATCTTTATACAATGCAAAGATAGAGGGATGATTCAGCCCGCCCACATATTGGGGAATTTGAATGAGAGAATACTGTTTGTTACCAATACTGTAGCGATGAAGTCCGTCAAAAGTACCGAACCATATATTTCCCTCGTTATCTTCTACAAAATCACGAATCTGTTCGCTACTGATACCTTCCGAAGTTCCCGGCAAATAAGGAACTTTCGACAATTGTTGTTTGTCGTTCATTCGATATAATCCATGCATGCGGGTACCAATCCATAGCTCTTTTTGAGAACTTTCAAATATGCGATAAATCTCCACCCCTTCCAATAGTTGCTTTTGCTGATATGTACGGCGATCAATCAGATAAACTCCGTTATATGTCCCGATACCAATCTGATCGTCCATCATGGTCAGGCAACAAATACGTGAAGTGATATTCGTTTTTAATACAAAAGTTGGTTCTTTATCTGCTTTCAAACAAAATAAAGAATCATGTTTCATATACCACACTTGTCCTTCGGACGAAGTAAGCGCGGTGATAATACTTTCATTCGTGAGTCGGGAGAATTTCTCTGTTTGTATGTCATATTTGATTAAATTCTTATCAATTAAGAAATATAGATTATCCAAGCTGTCACCAACGATAAACGAAACTTCATTGCCCAACCAGACCGGTGGTTCTTCACCTACAGATTTTATCCAGCCTTTGAATATTCTTACACGGTTTCCATCATATTGGCTTATTCCTTCCTTTGTTCCAAACCACATTCTGCCCAACCTATCCTGATAAATAGCCATCACAGAGGGCTGTGTTAAACCTTCCGACAAACCAATATGTTTGAAATATTCAGCATATAATGGCAAAACAAAGAAAAAAGAAATAAACAACAGTAATAAATGACGTAACTTCATATTATTTTTTATTTGGTGTTGTTCTGTTAATCACAAATTAATCGCTTAAATATACTAACAATTTGCAATATTCGAAAAAATACTGGACATAAACAACATTTTTATAGGCGAATCAATCTATAATCCTGCCTTTACGATTCTAACAAAGGTTTTCTTCACTTATGTCAGATATAATAAAAAAGGTTGCAAATTTTATAGAAATTCACAACCTTTACTCTCAATTTTATAAGTATCAGAAATATTCTACTTTTAGCACATAAACAGGAAAAGAGTCTTTAGTAGAACGATGTATATTACTTATTTTTAACCCGTCATCATCCAATTCCCAGTCTACCTTCTTATGATTCTCCAATAATGTAACTTTCCTGATTTTATCCTTTTCCGAAGAAAAGGAACGCAATGTATAAGAAGCTTTAGTAACATGACGTACGATAATATATACACTTTTACCTCTCATGGTGAAGCGGACATCAGGTACAATATCTTTAGGAGTTCCATCATATACTGCATCGTGAAAAGGTTTCTGTTCAGTATCTTCTACTCTATTTACCGTAAAATCTTCTCCAAAGATACGCCAGGGAGTTGTTCCATAAATAGCCTCGCCATTACTCTTCAGCCACTTATGAAAAGTTTTCAATATTATATCCGTTTGCTCCGGAAAACATCCTGCTTGGTCTGGTCCCACATTCAACAATAAATTTCCACCTTTACTGACAATGTCTACAAAATTTCTGATTAATATATCCGGCTTTTTATAAACAGTATCATAACGATTGTACCCCCAGTTCTTACCCATCGTCAGGCAAGCCTCCCAAGGTTTGTTATTTATGCTGTTAGAAAGTTTCTGTTCGATAATTGAATAGTCTCCTAATCCGTTCCCAATGCGACTATTGATTAAACACCCCGGTTGCAACGAATGAATCAATTCACGTAATTCCTTACTCTGTTGCCTGGTAACCAGTTCAGGCGTATCGAACCAGATAACTGCTATTTCACCGTAATTCGTAAGTAACTCTTTTAATTGTGGTTTTACTTTGCGTTCAATATAAGCCGGTAACTGCTTGCTATCTTCATCCGGATAATCCCAAGTATTGCTGCGGCCTGCTTTTACAGGCCAGTTAGTAGGAACATCCGGATCTTCCCAATCACGTCCTAATGAATAATAAAGTCCCAGCTTGATTCCCTCTTTTTTGCAAACTTCCGCCAGTTCTTTTAAAGGATCTTTGGCAAAAGGAGTACACTTCACTATGTTATAATCACTGCAAGCTGAATTATACATGGCAAATCCGTCATGATGTTTAGTCGTATATACCAAATATTTCATTCCTGCGTGCTTGGCAGCCCGTACCCATTTCTTCGCATCAAATTTTACCGGATTAAAATCTTTGGCTATTGTTGCATATTCTTTTAACGGAATACGCTCATAAAGCATAAAGTGTTCGCCACCTTCGGTTGGATGGCCTTTCCATTCACCGGCTGTCTGAGAATATAATCCCCAATGTATAAACAAACCGAATTTTGCATCTTTGAACCAATGCAAATTGTCTTCGGTAGTAGCCATAGAATAATTGGATATAACTGTCAAAAGAACAATTACTATAAAAATTCTTTTCATACAAAACTTATTTTATACAACCATTAATGCCAACGTAAAGAACTTAATCCCAATTTCAAAGAAACATCCGGATTACGTTTATAATAATCTAATACCTCTTTAAGTTCCTCATCTATTTCGTACAATTCATCGATCACATATAAAGTTCCCGAAGGATTGTAAGCTTTATTGTAATCCGAACGTTTCTTATCGGGTTCATATTCTGTACCTACAAATTCAAGGTGAGTATATTTCTTGGAATCCAACAGAAAAGGTTTCCAGAAAACCACACTATTCCGAATAGAAGCTCCCCAATGTACATCCTTCTTATAGAAAGCTTCAGCAGCTTCATAACCTTCATACATCGCCTTCAAATGACAAAGACGAGCGAAGAACAATAAATCATAAGCATGATAAGCAAAAGCATCACGACCGAGTAAATCCGTAGTCGTTCCGTTAGGAAACAGGTTACCCTTCACCCAATCGTCATATGAGGAACGGAATTTATCGACTATAGCCTCATCTTCCAATACCGTGCCGAACAGATAAAATTGATATAACAGACAAGTACCCCAGTTATTGACCCTCAAGTCATTATCTTTAATAAATACCTCCGCCCTCTTACGTAGCCAGGTATCAATCAATTCCCGGTCAGACTGTCCGATTACTTTACGAATCAATGAATAACCTTCGACAGCAATATTATATGATTCTTCATGAATATTTCTTTTCGACAAGGCAACATTGATTTCAGACCATGCTTTCAGATATTCAACCGCTTTATTCAGATACGTCCTATCCTGTGTAAAAGCATACGCGAGACATAATTGATGAATAGCTTTCATTTCATTACTAATGTCTATCTTATCCGGATTTTCATCAATAGATTTAACCGGAGTCGTTTTCCGGTTACTCTCTACAATATTTTTAGCGGGAGTTTCTATCTGTTTGATATACCAATTCATCGGAAAAGCGGTATTATCAGCCTTCTCCAATGCTGTTTTCACTTTATCATAGTTTTCACGTGTGAGCACGACATTCGGAAACATTTTATCCACGTCCGAGGTTTGAGCCTTTACACAAGACATCCCCCATAATAACATACATATTAGAAAACATTTTCCTTTCATCCTTTTCCTCTCCTTCCGTTCTTATAAAATTTCAATATCATCTATGTAACATTTATACTTATTTCCCTCGGCCAAAGTGACTCCCGAACTATACGTCGGCAGAATGACTATGCCTGCTATACCATTCTTCAACTGTGTAGCGGCAGCACTGTATTCTCTTTTACTAAAAACAAACGTATATGTTTTCCATGCTCCTTCTTCTTTGAAATCAACCAACGAATTGGTTAACAAAACTCCTTCTTCCTGCTCGTAATCATTCACCGAATTAAACCTTCCTATCAGTTTAACTCCTAATTGTTGAGATACTGCTTTGGAAGTACCCTTCCACGTTTCTTTTCCTATCACATTGGCAGGTTGATAAATTCGGAAACGGATTCCTCTTAGTTCATCAATATCTACTGTTTCGGAAAAACGGAATTTCAAACCGTAATTCCGGGCTTCCATCGAAGTATATTCCAGCACTTTGGAGGAAGTGTTTTCTTCACTCTGAACCGGATTATCTATCACTATATGGGAATATGCCCAACGCGGATAATAATCGTCTATCTTACTACTGCCTGAATTGCCATAACGAAAGAAATAGGGGGTTGTATCATACGTTTCAAAGTCGGCGAATAAAGTACCTTTATCGGGAAGAGGATCTTCTTTATCATCTTTCCCTTCGTTAGAATCAACTGCAGGATCATCGCTTGAACAGGATATAAAAAGTCCCCATAATATAATGAAAAATACATTGTAGCTATATTTCATAATTTACTTTAGATTTTAGTTAATGCCGGAAATTCATGTTTTAAATATAATGAGGGTGCCTTTCCTCGAATTGAACTGACACCCTCATCGGTATATACTCGTTATCTCATTCCAAATTTACCACCCTGTGTTCTGTACCAGTTTATGGTTTTTGAAAAGTTCGGTATTCGAAATCGGATAGAAATACATTTTATCCTGAATATTGTAAGTGGCATGCAAAACTTTCGTATATTGAATAGTACCGTCAGTTTGCTTAACTACTTTCACTTTATAAATATTCTGCATATTATCTAATTCTTTCCAGCGACGAAGATCCCAGAAACGTTGTCCCTCGAATGCAAATTCTACACGGCGTTCGTTTCTCAATCGTTTCAAAAAGGCATCTTTCTTCATATCGGTAGGATACGCCGGCATTTTCACATCTCCACGATTACGTACTTGGTTAACTGCATCGCGTGCACTCAGGCTATAAGAACCTGTGTAGTCAGGATCACCATAAGCATTTACCATTGCTTCTGCATAGTTCAACAGAATTTCTGCATAACGGAACAAGATCCAGTTATGCTGCTGGCTGGTAGTAGTTTCACCCGGTTCAAAAGTGACACTGTTATTCACATATTTTCTCAAGTAATATCCGGTAGTCGTGGCATTTTTTATAGGCTGACCGTTCTTACCTCCTTCAAACACTTCTACCGGGGTCGTTTTAGGCCATGCCATACCATTATATACTACGGTCATTCCCAGACGCGGGTCACGATTCGCATACGGGTCTTTAGCCATTTCTGCATTACTCCAGTCAAAAGCTGTACCATCTGTCATTTCATAAGCACTTACCAAGTTTTCTGTCGGACAAGTGGTAGTAGAGCCTTTAGTAACTCCCATCGGGAAGTTTGCAGACTCAAAACTTGTACTTGCTCCCGTGGGACGGCACATGATGACTTCTTTACTTTGGTTATTGGTAGCACCGTACAAATTAGAATATTTCGGGTCCAGACTATATCCTAAAGTACCGGCCTGACTGATAAGATCGTATGCTGCCTGAGCGGCATTTTTCCATTTCTGCGTATCATCGGCAGAATACAAAGGGCTGGCAAGATACAGAGATGCACGAGACTTCAATGCAAGAGCCATACCTTTAGTAGCACGTTGCAAGTTACCTTCTCCACCAGGCATATTGTTATAATTAACAGGCAATTTGTCATTAGCCAGATCAGTACATTCACTGATGATGAAGTTCAGGATAGTAACTGCATCCGAAGGTTCTGCTTCGTTGGCTTCTTCCTGTGTCAGTGTCTTCGTTATCAGAGGTATATTCTGATAACGTTTCACCAACTCAAAGTAATAGAATGCACGCAGAAAGCGAACTTCATGCTCATAATTCAGGTAACTTTTATAATCATCAGCAAAACCGTCGGAATATTTCCATTCATCGAACGTCAGTCCGACACAGTTCTCAAGATAGAAGTTAGCATCATGAATAGCGTTGTAGTAAGTACCGAATACGTCATTGACCGTATAATTGGCTGACCACGTACCATTGACAAAACGTTGGATAGCAGATGATTCGTAAACATGGATAGCATCATCCGTAGCTGCGTCTTGCATAGCTCCCGATGTATTACAGAAGTCATGCGGCAAATAACTATATACCTGTGTAGCCAGTTGTTTCACACGGTCCATGTTATCCAGAATTTGTTGCTTTGAATAATAATCTGTTTCGCTGCAATCCATAAAATCACAAGCTGTGTACAGAGGAGCGGATGTAACCGCAAGCAACAAGGCAATATGTTTGATTTTAAAATACTTCATGTTCATTTTACTTTTTAGAATGATAAGTTAACACCAAAAGTATACTGAGTCATGGTCGGATGATTTGTTCCGATATTTTCAGGATCTAATACTTTAATCTTATCTACACAGAAAAGGTCGTGACCGCGCGCAAAGACTTTGGCACCTTTGATGAATTTACTCTTCTTCATCATTTCCTGTGAGAAATTATAATAAAGTTCCAATGTACGCAATTTCATATAAGACGCATCAGCCACCCACAAGGAGTTAGTCGTATAGTTATTGGCGGAACCTTCTGAAGTCAGACGCGGATATTTAGCATTCGGAGTATCCGGAGTCCAACGATTGTTATAATATTCGGTAGAAATAGTACTGTTACTAATCAAAGGCCAATACACACTTGAAGTGTTCAAAAGACGGCTCTGATTTCCCGTTCCTTGGAACAAAGCATAGATACCGAAACCTTTATATTCCAGATTCAAGTCGAATGAGTAATAGATTTCCGGCATAGCACTGTATCCTAAAGCTACCTGGTCATAAGCGTCAACAACTCCGTCATTGTTCTGGTCTTTATACTTCAAATCACCCGGACGAACATCTGAAAGGTTTTGTTTAACACCGCGGTTGTCAATCTCTTCCTGACTCTGGTAAATACCTTCCACTTCATAACCGAAGAACTGCCCCAAACGCTTGCCTGTACGTTTCAAGTAGTCATGAGGGCGATATTCTTCGTTCTGGTTAATAATCTTGTTACGGTTGAAAGTCAGCATACCGCCAATTTGATAATTAAAATCACCGATTTTATCCGCCCAGCGTACGCTTGTTTCTACTCCATAACTATTCACAACTCCATTATTGATATTGGGAGCTGTCAAACCAAATATAGAAGACACGGCATTATCTCCGCTTACTAAAATATCCGTGCGGTGATCGTAAAAACCGTCAATAGTAACAGATAACTTGTTGAAAGCTATGAAATCGAATCCTACATTCAATTTGTGAGACTTCTCATAGGTCATGTCAGTGATACCCAGTTGAGTAATTTTCATACCACTGATGCTTGCCGGATTTTTTCCGAAATAATAACTTCCCCCTGTACCATACACATCAAGATAAAGGTCAGTACCATAATCAGCACGTCCGGAAATACCGTAGGAAGCACGAAGTTTCAACAGGTTTAACCAGTCGCTTTTCAAGGCAGCTTCTTCCGACATAATCCATGCGGCACCTACCGATGGAAAGATTCCCCATCTATGTCCCGGTTCCAGAATGCTGGCGGCAGAACCGGATAAAGATGCGTCCAGTACATAACGATGGTCATATACATAATGGGCCTGTGCCACTACATCCATAAATGCCTTCGAGTTGTTCTGACCTTTGGCATTTGTTTTATCCATATTGTATTGCAGAGTTGCAACCAGACTATGCTTATTCCAGTCCTTAGCATAGTTGGCATAGGCCCCAAAATTGAAATGATTGACCGAAGATCCTACACTTTTACTGAATGAAAGAGTACCTTCATTACGTAAAGTATTATAAGTAGTTTCTCCGGTTTCCCAATTCATCGTTGCTTGTTCATATCCGAAGTTCATGGTATTGTTGTCCCAATAAGAAGCACTGTTGTCCAAACCTACCTGAAAGCCTACTGATAATCCTTTCACAAGAGCACTCAAATCTTGATTCAATTTCATATCAGCATACATATTACGGGTTTGAGAGCGAGCATAGCCTCTACCGGAAATACTTGCAATCGGATTGTTGGAATATACAGTTGTACCACCCCATACATTGCGAGACGTTTTTACAGGAAATGCTCCAGAAGGAACTTGATACAATGCACTGAAAATGTTCGATGTCGTTTCTCCCGGACGGTTATGTTCGGAGAAATTTCCAAACAGGTTCAGCTGTACGGTAGTTGTAGGACTGACAGTAATATCCAAATTGGTACGAATATTCAGTTTTGAGTATTTGAACTGAGTGGAGTAACCGTCATTATCACTTGTCGGTTCCAATATACCATTATCATTCAAATAATTCAACTGAGTGAAATAACGTACAAATTCTCCACCACCTCTTGCCGAGAAGGTTACATTGTTTCCATAACTATGATCTCGTAATGCTTCGTCCCACCAATCTACATTCGGATATACATCCGGATTACTTTGAGTTCTGAAAGCTTCCAGTTCTTTAGCCGAATAACGTGCCGACAATCCATCGTTGGTCAATCCTTCATTCAAAGCTTTGGCATAAGTATATCCATCAACAAATTCCGGCAGACGTTGTGGGGTAGCCATATTGAATTGATAAGAGAAATTAATCTCCGGCTTACCCATCCTTCCACGTTTCGTTTTCACCAAGATAACACCATTGGCACCTTTCATTCCGTAAAGAGCCGTAGAAGCTGCATCTTTTAAAACAGTGACAGACTCTATTTCATCAGCACTTATTTGATCCAGTGAACGTTCAAAACCGTCTACCAACACTAATGGAGTAGTAGAACTGCTGGTTCCATATCCGCGTACTCTCAATGTTGCAGCGTCATCCCAGGCATTACCGGAATTTTGCAATACTTGCAATCCGGGAATCAAGCCATAAAGCATATTAGAGTTATTGATGCTTTTCTTATGCGAAAGTTCCTCCTCACTTGCTACTGCAGTTGCCGTAGTCGATTCTTTCAGATTGAAAGAAATGCCGCGTCCATACTCTATAGCCACTTTACTTTTGCGTGCAAACAAGCTGTCCTGTTCCTGAGCTACAATAGCTACCGGAGAACACAACATACACGCTACTAATAACTTGATACTTTTTCTCATGAGTATATTGTTATTTCTATTTTCTGTTAATATCATTAATTAATTATTCCCAACCCGGATTCTGAACAAGGCCATATCCTTTATTGATTTCTACTGAAGGAAAGGCGCTCAAGCACCATCTAGGTTCGAAACCGCTAGTCCACCATACACGCGGATATTTGGTCAATTCATATGGAACAAATTTATATTCGCCTGTATCTTTATGTTTATATACATGCAAACCATGTAACTGCTTCTCAAAAACATTATAAAGCTTCCAACGAATCAAATCAAAGAAACGAACTTCTTCGTAACCGAACTCACAAGCACGTTCACGCAATAAAGCTTCACGAAATTCTTTTTGCCCCAATCCTTTTTTAAGTCCAGGCAAGTTTACACGAGCACGTACTTTATCAACAGCATCGTATGCTTGCGCATTGGGAGAACCATTATACTCATTCAACGCTTCTGCATAACTAAGATAAATTTCTGCTAAGCGCAGGAACGGCCATTGTATAGGACGGTTTTTCCATTCCGTATTCCGATCCAAACCCCATTTACGGCATGCCAGTCCCGTACCCAAACTCAATACATGCGTGCTTCCACCTTGTGCCCAGTCTGCTCCCTGTGGATAATTTACAGGATCACTAGCCAATGCTTCTGTCAATGCAGCTGTTCTACCATTGTATTTGTCTCCATCCAAAATAAATGTTTCATATAAACGAGGATCACGATTCAAAAATGGATTCTTAGCTTGTTCAGGATTATCCCAACTAAAATCAGTACCATCGCTCATCTGGAACATATCAAAGTATTCTTTAGTAGGACAATAACCTCCCCAACGAATAGAATTGCTTAATATCGAATTAGCGTTGGCATTTAATATATTTCTTCTAACAGAAATTAAAGTTTCTGTTGTCCCACGATCATAATATGCACTAGTATATGCCCCACGAACATCAGATGTACCATTATCACCAACTTCTACTAACTTATAATAACCATTTTGATTCAATGCAGTGAAAAACTCTTCACAAGCATTAATAGCATCTTTCCAACGTTCTTTATTATATCCACCAAACCAAGTCATCAAACTAGATGAAGCTTCTCCATCACAGTAGGGAGCATTATCATTGAATAATGGACTGGCTACAAACAGTAAAACACGTGCCTTAAGGGCCATAGCTCCAGCTTTTGTCATGCGACCATCCCAGTTTGCCAAATCATTATCTGATATTCTCCATGGAAAATCAGGACAGTTAATAGCATCGTTAAGCAAACCTATGATAAAATCTACCGTAGCTTGTAAAGTGGCCCTCCCTGGTAGATTCACATCTTCAGGGTCAATAGCGTGATCTACAATAGGCAAAGCACCAAAGTGACGCAACATATGAGAATAATAAATAGCAACTATCATTTTAGCTTCCGCTTTCAGGCGAGATTTTTCAGTTGCATCCATATCAGGTACACGGTCAACATTTTCATAAAGAAGCCAAGCGTGACGGATACCTGTCCACATATGCGAATCAGCATCGTTAAAACGACATTTAGTTCTCTGTCCCGTAGGATATGAACTTTTTCTATCTTCTATAGAAGCATTATAATTACCCGGATAATAAACTTTAGCTAATCCAGAATAACCTACGTTATCATAGTTCAAATCTGTCAAACCTTCAAGAGTCCCCAACCACATTTGCGTCCAATAACCTGAAGTTTCCATTCCATAAGGAAGATATTGATAACTCTTCCACAAGATACGACGGGCGTATTCTGAAGTGGAAAAAATAGTATCAATCGTTACATCTGAACTAGGTGGCTTTTGCAAGAACTTGTCTCCGAAAGCCAAGTCTTCGCAGGAAACCCCGACAAACAAAGTACCCATCAAAAGGGTTGTATATAATAATTTTCTTAATGACCTCATGATTCTACATTATTAAATTAGAAACCAACTTTTAATCCTACATTTACGACTTTGATAAGCGGATAGGCTGTTCCATCCGGATTAGCTTCCGGATCACTTACTTTCAATTTGTCGAAAGTCAGCAGATTGTAACCTGAAACAAAGAGCCGAAGTGAACCAATGTGCGCCTTCTTCATTAATGAAGAAGGAAATGAATAACCAAGCTCTATATTTTTCAAACGTACGTAAGATGCATCTCTTAACCACAAATCAGAATCCTGATAATTGTGTGATTTACTCTTAAAGGAAAGCGCAGGTGCTTTAGCAGAATTTCCTTTCTCTGGTGTCCAGGCATCTTCAATCATGTATTTCATGACAGCTGAATTATTACTTTCACCAAACGGTACCCGATACATAGAACTCAAAAGACGAGAAGTTTTGAATGCGGCAGACCAAGTCATACTAAAATCAAATCCTTTCCAAGAGACGCCTAAATTCATACCAGCTGTATAAAGAGGATATTTCGGATAACCGATATCTCTTACATCTTTTTCATCAATTTTTCCATCTTTATTCAAATCTTTGTATTTTACATCACCAGCTAAAGGTACATAACCAGAACCTTGGTCAGGAATCCCTCCTTCAATATTTCCTTTCAGATTCTCATAATTGGCAGCTTCTTCTTCTGTAAAATATCCATCAAAAACATAGCCAAATTGCTGACCAACAGGTTTTCCTTCAGTTTGCATCCATTCATAGGGGTATGTAATCTCATCGATAAATACAACCTTATTCTTGGCGTAGGAAAGATTAGCTCCGATGTTATAACGCACCTCATTGATACGATCTTCCCACTTTAGATTGATTTCATAACCCTTATTATCAACTTTACCAATATTTGCAATAGGCAAGCTAACTGCCAAGTAATCGGGAGTTACAGTTCGTGCCTTTAATATATTTTTACGATGTTCAACAAAATAGTCAAAGTTTAAACTCAATCGATCTTTGAGAAACTTCATATCAACACCATAGTTTTGCTTAGCCGCTGTTTCCCATGTGACATTAGGATTCCCCTTCTTAGATTCTACCGCTCCGGCAATATTAGTTGAAGTATTTATACCAAAATTATAACTTCCTGAGCTAATCAAATATTTATCAGGTAAATATAGAAAACGGGAATAATCACTAACACGATCATTTCCTACAATACCATAAGAACCACGAATTTTAAAGTAATTAATTACCTTCTTTATTGGCTGAAAGAAATTCTCTTCTGAAATAATCCATCCCAATGATCCAGCAGGGAAAAGACCAAATCGTTGTCCCTCTGCAAAGTTTTCAGAACCATTATAACCTAAACTTAAATCTAGCAAATATTTAGTTTTATAATCATAAGTTGCACGTCCTACCAAACCAACATAACTTCTTGGAATACCAATAAATTCTGATGGACTACTACCTTCATAAGGATAATAAGTCATAGATTGATTATACATAGCTAGTGCAGACACGTGATGATTTCCAAAATCACGCTTATAGTTTACAGCAGCCTCTAAATACCAGTTTCTTGTTTGACCTGTACTTTCAGAATATCCCAGCTTTTGGTAATCCTGACTCTTTTTATATATCAGCTCATTATTTGTATTATAAATCGCTTCATACTTATTGGCACGCCCTTCCCGACGCTTTGTGATAGTTACACCACTGTTGTATGCTCCTTTCACATGTACCTTTAACCCTTTAGTTAAAAAATCCAATTTTTGATCTAATTGAAAATCAAAGTTTAATGTGTTTTGAGTACGGTTATTATATCCTTTCCCATAATAAGTATTTAATGCATCATAATAATTACCAATAGAAAAAAGATCAGTATCCGATACTACCCATTTACCATCTACAATACCTGCACCAGCAAAAGGAACAGCGGTATAAATATCCCGAAATAAGTATTTTAACTGCGTGTAAGTACCATTATTGTAATTTGGTTCTTGTTTATCATTAAGATAACCTCCTAAATTAATCTGCATAGAGGTTGTCGAGGTTACATTAATATCCATATTAATACGGTAGTTATAACGATTATACTTAAATCCTTTATCATTACCGTTTTCTTCAAATGTTTTAAAGAGTCCATCTTGAGTAAACACTCCTAATGAAGCAAAATACTTAACTCTTTCCGAACCTCCTGATATATTAAAATTATGTTGTGTTTGTAAAGCTGATTTCTTAATCAACATATCTGTCCAATCAGTATTTGGATACACAAGAGGATCACTATTGGTACGGAATTTCTCAATTATATCAGAAGAAAAAGCTAGTTGATCCTCTGAGACACCATCATGTAGTTGAGCATTATTATAAGCATTTGCATAACCATAGCTATCTGCAAATTCCGGTACTCTTGAAGGCATTTGCCAAGCATAAGTAGTTGAAAAATTTACTTTTGCTTTTCCCGATGTACCACGTTTGGTTGTAACCAGAATAACACCATTTGCACCTCGTACACCAAATACGGCAGTAGCAGAAGCATCTTTCAATACTGTTATACTTTCGACTTCATTCGGATCTAATTGAAAGAAGGAACGTTCTACACCGTCCACCAACATCAAAGGCTGAGATAAGTCAGTACTTAAAGAACCGACACCACGCACATACAAAGTTGCATCATCGGCACCAGGCTGTCCACTAGATTGCACACTGGCCAAACCTGTGACCTTACCGGTCAAAGCATTAGCCATACTTGCAACTGGAGATTTTAATAGTTCTTCATTATTAATAGAAGAAAGAGCACCAGTCACAGTTACTTTCTTTTGAGAACCGTAAGCGATAATTTGTACCTCCTCAAGTTCCTGAACATTCTCATTCAATTTAATTTTCAGACTTCTTTCTCCTTTATAATGGATTTCTTTATTTTCATATCCAATATAAGAAACCATAATAGTAGCTCCTACCGGAACTTTCAGCTTAAAATTACCGTCTGTATCGGTAATTACTCCTGCACTCATGCCTTTTACTGTAACAGTTGCCCCAATCACAGGACCAAAATTATCAGTAACAGTACCAGTAACTTCAATTACCTTCTTTTGTTGTGCTATATCTTGGCCCGTCGAAAAGGAAATAGTTTCCATTTCCGTTGAAAAAGCCGCTTGCCCTACAGACAATGTGGCTGCCAATAGCCATATTCTACAAGGTATTTTCATAGAACTGACTCGTCTTTTCATACACTTTTAATTTTTTAGTAGTTAATAATAAATAAAGGTTAATAACAGAATACTTGTCATGTTAAATACTTAGATAGAATCTTACTATTTGATGGTAAGCGAATTGTTGAATGTCTTTTCATACGTAATAGATTTTATTGTTGTTTAACTTTTCGCTTCAAAGGACGCGTTTTATTTTAAATTATATCTGCTAGAATTTTCCTTTATAACTGCACAAATTGTATACGGACGATTTATATTATACCCGGACAATTTATATAAACCGAACAACATCCGATATAACTACCTGATTATAAACACAATTACTAGTAAAAGCACATTTTTCCTCCAACTATAATTTAAGTGTTAAACGTAACCGGATAGACTAAGAAAAAATAAAAGGAACACCTTATTAAAGTTGTGCCCCTAGCTACAAATACTGTAATGTGATGAAGTATTTTCCTATGGTTGAAGCATGAAAAGTCGAGAAGTCATTCGCTCTTTTCCTTCCAATTCAATTCGGTCTTTGTATATTCTAACAATGCCGAATGAATTTTTATCCGGAGTTTCAATCATACCTTCTACAGTATTACATGGAATATGATCGAAGTATCCAAAAGCTCCCGAATGATGATGGCCGGAAAATATAGCTTTTACGCAATTATAGCGATTAATAACATCTAATATTTCCATATTATTTAATGCAGTAAATTGACTTCTGGGATATAACGGGTGATGACAGAAAATCAATACGTTTCTATTTTTCTTTTCACTTTTCTTCAAAAGGTTGTCCAGCCACTGCAATTGCCGGCTGCTTACGCCTCCATTCCACCTAGCGCCTTGAATTTCTTTATTTACTTTAATCTGATTCTGTATTCTCAAAAGTTCCTGCTCTTTTGCTGTTCCGACAACATTTGAATAAGCTGCTATTTCGTTTGTATTCAGAAATACAAACACCCAGTTCTTTTTCATAAATGAATAGTATTCTGAAGGCATTTTAAGCTTCTTATATAATACTTTATTATCTGTAATACCTTTATAATCATGATTTCCAGTAGTATGGAATATTTTTTTGTTTAAATGTTTCAGACATATTAATACTGAATCTAAATCTTTTTGATCTCTATCAATGATATCACCCAAATTAACTGTAAACTGTACCTTTTGATTATTAAAATAATCAATACTTTCATGTAATTTACCTAAAGAGTTTCGATAAAATCGAGTTTTTCCAGATTCACAGTCAGCATATTGTGTATCTGCAATCAAACCAAACACGATAAGCGGAGGACTACTTTGAGCAAAAATATTATTTAAGGAGAAGAATATACCTACTATAAATACGGCCCATGAAATATTAATATTTTTCATTACTTAATTTTATTTGATGTTCATACTTAGTTTATCTCATTCAAATGCCTATTAAGTATTTCTCTATCCATTTATTAACCCATAAGCAAAGGTAGAAAAAAAGATACTGAAATGCAAAGAAAGAATTGAATATCATTTCATATACTAAATTTAATCAAATATAGAAATCTTGAATGTGCTGATTAATTCATCAAACTCTTCTTCTTAATATCGAAGATTAATAAAAGAATTTGCTTTAAAATTTAATATCTCTTATCTTTGCTATATCATAACACAAGTATGTATATACTAAATCATTATACAATGAAAACATTCATTCAATGCATAATCTTTGCTATTCTGACATTTACCAGTCCTTTTCTCGATGCCCAAGAGAAAATAATTGTATGTCCGAATGAATTACAACAAGAATGGGCAAATGCCGAAATAGGAGTTATCATTCACTTTGATATGCCGGTATTCCACCCCGACTATAATTGGCGACAATTTGGTACCCATCCTTCACCATCTACATTTAATCCTTCTTCCCTTGATACCGATCAATGGATACACACAGCCAAAAGCCTTGGAGCCAAATATGCAGTGTTAGTAGCCAAACATTGCAGCGGTTTTTCATTATGGCCAACAACGGCTCATGAATACAGTATAAAAAATTCACCTTACAAAAATGGAAAGGGAGACATTGTAGCCGAATTTGTCGCTTCTTGCCGAAAATACGGAATTAAACCAGGAATCTATGCCAGTACTACCGCTAATGGTTTTCTACATGTCGACAACCCTGGACTTGTCAAGAAAGGAAGTCCTGTCACCCAAGAAGAATATAACAAAATAGTAGAGACACAATTGACCGAACTTTGGAGTAATTACGGAAAACTGTTTGAAATATGGTTTGATGGCGGCGTACTCTCTCAGCAAAATGGAGGAGCTGATATATTGACACTTATTCAACGTTTACAGCCCAATTCCATTGCATTTCAAGGCCCTTATGGATATCCGAATTTAATCCGCTGGGTAGGCAATGAAGAAGGTAACTCTCCTTATCCCTGTTGGGCAACAGCCGATGCAACAACTTCCGCCGATGGCGTACAGAAGATAAAAGGCTTATACGGTAATCCACACGGAAACTACTGGTGTCCCGGAGAAGCTGATTTCACACTACGCCGTAATGACTCATTCCAAGGTGGTTGGTTTTGGCGCGCTAATGAAGATCATCTGATATTTTCTACTGATGAGCTTTTACTTAAATATGAAACCAGTGTAGGACGTAATACCAATATGCTGCTTGGTTTAGTAATAGATAAGAACGGCTTGGTTCCTGATGCTGATGTAAAAAGAGCGAAAGAATTCGGTGACATTATACGAAAAACATTTTCAAAACCTATCCGAAAAATATCAGGCAAAGGATACGAACTATCTATCCGGTTAAACAAAGAGACCAATATAAGCCGTATCGTATTGTCAGAAGATATAGCATTTGGAGAAAGAGTTCTGAAATATAAACTAAAAGGTCTGTGTAATGGAAAATGGATACAACTTTCTGAAGGAAGTTGTATCGGTCATAAACGGATCGAACATTTTCCAACTCACTCCTTATCTGTTGTAAAGTTGGAAATAGAAGAAGCTAAAGATAATCCAGTCATAAAGTCTTTCGCAATATATTAACACTAAAAAGAAAAGGAGAAACTTGACAACAATAAGTTTCTCCTTTTCTTTTTAGATATTTCCTTTAAAGATATCCGGTAAACCAAAATAATTTCTGGTTATAGTACCTAAATATATAATCCTTTTTCTATTTATTTCTCAAATGTCAATCCTTTCAACTTATTCCATGCTCCCCGGGTAAAATCCGGTATTTCTACCGGAGCTCCGTAATTATTAACCGACATTTCTGTTAAAGGTACCAGGCATGACCATTCAGCGGCATCGTATACATCTTGATCCAGTGGTAGTCCATTCCGTAAACAATATACCAAGCGGTAATCCATGATATAATCCATTCCACCATGGGAGATTTTTCCAAGCTTTTGTGCCTCTTTTCCAGCTTCGTAATAAAACGGATGTTCATAAACAGCCATAATAGAATCCATTTGAGCAGATGCCAAAGCCGTGTGCGAATTTGGATCCAAAGCAATTTGCTCCTGAGGATATTTTTGTGCAAACCCCTTCGTTCCACTAATCAAATGGATACGACTGTAAGGACGCGGACTGGTTATATCATGTTGAATCATAATAGTTTTCCCTTTTTCTGTCTTGATAATCGAAGTATTCATATCACCTAATTTATAAGGTTGATCCGATTGGGGAGAATCTTCACCATAATGTTCTTTAGCGTAATCTGTAAGTCCGAACTGTCCGGAAGAAACCGATACAAGATAATTCATTTTATCTCCCCGGTGTATATTTAAAACTTGGCATACAGGACCTAATCCATGAGTCGGATAAGGATTTCCACTATGTTCTATATTATAAGCCATACGCCATTTCCTCCAATATTCTACTAAACCATTCTCTTCTTTTTTCGCTTTACTGACTCCGGATTGATGTGTACCTTTCGCAGAAAGCTTTTCATTGATATTCATATCCCGAAGATTGTGAATATATGCTCCTTCTACATGAACAATCTCCCCAAACAAACCCTTTTGAGCCATATTCAAAGTAGCCATTTCGAAACGGTCATAACAACAGTTTTCGAGCATCATACAATGCCTGCGAGTTTTTTCAGCCGTGTTGACTAACTCCCAACATTGTTCCAAAGTAACCGCGGCAGGTACTTCAATAGCCGTATGCTTACCATGCTCCATTGCATAAACTGCAATTGGAGTATGATTCAGCCAATCAGTACATATATAAATAAGGTCGATATCTTGACGCTCACATATTTCCTTATATCCATTCTTACTCGAATATTCCTGTGCTGCCGGAAACTTTGCATGTACCAATAATGCACGTGCTTTATCTAAATTCTCAGACTCCAAATCACACAATGCCTTAATTTCTACACCGGGAATAGACAAAAAACGATGTACGGCAGCAAGTCCTCGGGAACCAATACCGATAAACCCTACTCGCACAGTAGAAATAGGTTCACAACGCAGTTTTAATACATCTGACTGTCCTGCCGGACGTGGAGGAGTCTTTACTCTAATAACCTTCTGCCGGGCATTGCAATCAAATGAAACCAATAATAAAAAAGAAAATAAATAAGGTAACAAATGTCTCATGTTCATTCATATTTTAGTGAATAATATTTTTACTAGCTCACAAATGTAGAGAGATGTACCAAAATGAGAATTATAAGATAGTTTAAAAAGAGTATAGGTAGCCACATGCATTATTTAAGAGAGAATTATTGAACATACATATATGTGCAATAAACAAATATGCACGCAATTTTCACAAAACATTTTGATATATATATTATCTTTACGAACAACAAAAGTAAACTTGAAACTTTTACCATGAAAAATTTTATTTCAATCTTATTACTGTCAGTTTTCTCATTCCACCCGATACTTGCACAAGAAGAAGGGGCTATTCGTAACTATATACAGATAGGCAAAAGTGATGGAATATCCAATAATAACATCAGATCTGTACAAGATGATATTTACAACCGTATATGGATAGGGACAGAAATGGGATTGAATATTTATAGCAACAATTCACTGACTCAAGTAGAACATTTTTCGGATATGAATGTCTGTTCGTTATTCGATACCGGTACGGAAATGTTAATCGGAACTCATAATTTTCTTGAAGCTTATAATTATACATCGGGCACTTACACCCGAATCAAATACAACGGATATGAGATAACCTATGCCTTTTCTATCCTAAAAGTAAAAGAGCGGATTATCATTATATCTAGTGGTTTTGCCTATGCTTATCACGACAATCAAGTGGAACTTATAAAAGATACGATTCCCTGTCATTATGTAGCAGCGGATAAATTTGGAACTCTCTGGGGATATAACGAAGATACAATTTATCGTTTCGACGACCAATTCAATATAGTAAAAACATATAAATTAAATAGTCCGGATAAATCACCATTAATCGTTGGATGTATATATCCTGACTCTAAAGGATGTATCTGGTTAGGAACGGAAAAAGACGGATTATTCCGATATAACCGAGTTACAGACGAATTCTACAAAGAAGATTTAAGCCAATATGGAGTACACGAAATGGGATATATCGGAAGCATCGGAGAAGATAAATACGACCGTTTATGGATAGGTCATCGTAATGGATTGTCCGTTTACGATTATACTAACAACTATTTTAAATATTATATGCTGGAAAACAGTTTTAATATCCAACTTATCACCATTATCACTCATATTTTTCGGACGAAAAAACAAGATATGGTATTAGGTACTCATTTCACAGGTTTCTTTGTCATAAATGAATTAAACTCCAGTATCAAATTCTATAATTTAACAGAGTTCAATAATCAGACAGGAGGAATTACCAGTAATGGGATCACAATAGATAACCAGAAACATCTTTGGGCAGCAACCAACTGTATGGGAATCAGCGTCCTTGATAAAAAAGGAAAAATACTCAAACAAATCAACCAAAAAAATTCGGGAATTAACAACGACATCCTTTCCTTAGAATACGATAAAAAAGGAAATATCTGGGCCGGTTCATCCTCTGCAGGACTCTATAAGATTGATAAAACTTATAAAATCAACCGATATATACACCAAAACAACGATACCACTTCGCTGGCCGGACGAAGCGTACATGCGATATATGCTATCAATCAGGATAGCTTAATGATAGCTACCAATAAAGGACTCAGTATTTATCATTATTCCACTAACTCTTTCACCAATATACTTACTGCAAAAGTCCAAGACTACGCTTTTACCAATCTGTTGCCTTATAAAAATAGAATATATGGTGTACATTTCAATTCAGTTTTTTGTTTCGATCGTGATACAAAACAAATTAAAGAATATAACCTGCTTAAATATAATGTATTCTTAGAAGCCGGATATATTGATAAAAATGGTAAACTCTGGTTAGGAAGTTCCAAAGGAGAATTATATCTGTTCGAAAATGGTAAACTCACACTTTACCTAAAAAACAAAGAAAGGATAGAAAGAATCAGTAATATCTTAGGAGATAGTCTGGGTAACTTATGGATTACTTCATGCAACAGTTTCTATTGTATTACCCCTACCAAAGAGGTAAAACACATTAATCTTTCATGGGGACTGGGAGATAACGAGTTCAACGTACGTTCTTGCTATATGGATGAAAATAGGTTTTATTTCGGCACTTCAAACGGATTGGTAGGATTTAACCCTCTCCAAATAATCAGCCAGGAAGCACAATCCCCATCTTTATATATAGCTGATTTCAAGCTTTTCAATAAGATTGTTGAACCGGGAAAATCAAATGTACTCACTCATCATATCAATCACACGGATAAACTTATACTTGAAAACAAAGAAAACTACATATCCTTTGTCATTAATTGCATTGATTACAATATCAACCGAATTATTCCTTATAAATGTATTTACCAGCTAGAAAACTTCAATGATAATTGGTATGAACTCAATTCTGCTTCTAATGAAATTATTTTCACTCAACTGACTACCGGAAATTATAAACTACACATACGATTGCAGAACGATAATGGAATGATACTAACGGAAAGAACTATTGATATTAAAATTAAACCTCCTTTTCTTCTTAGCACACCAATGCTCACATTATATATTTTAATTTTAATTATCATTATCGGATGGATAAGACACATTGTACGTAAACGACATACTACAAAGGAGTTGATTGCCAAAGTAAAACGTGAGAACGATGAAATAACCCGGATCAACGCCATGAAATTGGACTTTTTCACTTTCATTTCCCACGAATTCAAAACTCCTTTAGCTATTATTTCAACGCTCCAAGACGAAGTTTTACCTCCTACCTTTAATTCCGATGATGATGCGGCTATTTTCAAACGTAATATCAAACGTTTGGAGTATCTTATCAACCAACTAATGGAGTTTCGTAATATGGAGTCGGAACACACTTCGATCGATTTGAAAAAATATGATATTGTACCTTTTCTTAAAGGAATATATGACGCATTCGCTCCTTTATATAAACAAAAGGAAATAGACCATCAATTTATTTGCGATACAGATACATTACCCATGCTTTTCGATACGGATAAAATGGAAATGCTAATCGGAAACCTGTTGAGCAACGTTGCCAAACATACACAGCAGGCAGGACAGTGTTACATGAAAATCACTACTACAAACTCCCATTTGACTGTAGATATATTCAATAGTGGCGAGTGCCTGACCGAAGAACAAAAAACAGCTATTTTCCAACCGTATAACCGTACAAATATTTATTCAAATAGCGGAATAGGTCTTGCTATTGTAAACAGCATTGCCAAATTACTCAACATTCGTGTTTCCGTCATTGCCATAGAAAATGAAGGAAATATCTTCCGGACAGAAATACCAATCATACAAAATGATAATATAGAAATCAGCAGCACCAACAATCATACAAATATTGTGGATAGAATCATAGACGATACTCGTTATTTCAGCCAACAAACAGGAACCATCGAACCGGAGAATGAAATCAAAAACCAATTCCAGATTTTAGTAGTCGATAATGATAACGACACTAAAACCATCCTTAAGAAGAAATTACAAAAGTATTTTCATATTCTTACTGCATCTAGCGGCAAAGAAGCACTCCTACTATTAAAATCTCAAAATGTAGATATCGTAATCAGTGATATTATCATGCCTGAAATAGATGGTTATGAACTTTGTAAAACTATCAAAGGAAACACTAACACCAAACATGTTCCAGTAATTCTCATTACTTCAGACTTATCTGCTGAAGCCAAAATAAAAGGATTCCAATCAGGGGCTGATGCATTTCTATCTAAACCTATCAGTATTCAAGAATTACTCCTCCGGCTGGATAATATTCTTAAAAATAAGAATGTACTGCGTGCTTACTACTCCAATTTCAATCAATTATCCGTAGAACCTGAAGCTGTTAATAACGCAGACGAAGCGTTCATACATGAAATCACAGAATATATTTATACTCACCTTAATGATGCAGAATTGTCTATCCAACAGTTGGCACAACATGTGAGTATAAGCCGCACACAACTCTATCTAAATATAAAACGACTGACCGGATATACCCCTTCTCAATTCATGCTTAATATAAAAATGAAAGAAGCTAAAAAACTGATCCAAAACACAGATATGACCTCTTCTGAAATATCATACAAACTAGGATACTGTAATCCTAACCATTTCAGCAGACAGTTCAAAGAATATTATGGAAGTTCTCCGAGTGAATTCAGAAAACAATCATAGGCGTAAATAAAATAATCCCCTGCCGGAATTAATAATCTATCCGACAGGGCTTAATTTATTATCCTCTTATACAATCAAAACTTTATTCCAAAGTACGCACACAACGCACATTTACCATCTTAGATGCAGTGCCATCTCCTTCAACCCAAGGACGTGAAAGATAATGCCAAGGTGTAACATCACGACTCCAATCAAATACTTCATACATATAGGCTGTTGTCTCCGAACCGATAGTAGTCGTCCAATATCCTGCTTTTCCGTCACCTCCGCCCAAATCTGGAGTAGGCACATTACCATGCCAGAATTGTCCCGCAGGAACCAAACTAAGTCCACTGTCATTTGTTATATCCGACAGATTATTCCAATATTGAGTAGACTTCAAGTGAATGGATGGTTCAGCCGGATAGGTATTTAGAAGTTCTTTCCACTCGGACATTGTAGAAATATGCCATCCATTAGGACATACCCCCTGTATTTTGGTATCTTCACTGGTAGTAGCTCGTTGCCAATCACGGAGAGCCGTTGGCCATGTATAATATTGCCCGATTACTTCTGGATCAGAAACAGCCCCATCCGTATATGTACGTGATGGAAGATCTATGGTAGTAAACTCTGTTCCGTCACTATAACAAGTAGCACGTAAATTTTCTGCTATCCAGAGACTATTACCGATCTTCACTACCGGATACGTTTCAGGTTTAGCAGCATCCCGAAGGTCTACCAATGGTTTCATCATACCTGTCAATACAAGACTATGAATGTCTGAAGCTTCCGTCATTACATCCACCGTACTAGTAATACGCCAATAAACAGTACGTGTTAGATAAGAAGCATTTAATTCCGATAAGAGTTCATCCAAGAGACTATGTGTGAAATCTACTGACTTCGATATAGACAAAGCTTTTATTTTAGATTGACTCATATCCTGATTCAGACTATATTCGATAGCATAAGTTACATTACGAACATTACAATCCCAAGTAACATTTGTCAATATATCATCAGGAGTCTGATAAGATAATACATAAGAAGTTGCATCAACCGGAAAATTAATCAATGATATAGGTTGTGCTTGAACGGCCGAAGCAAACCGGCGAATTATAAATTCCCCCTTTTCTTCGGCAACCGCACGCAACGGATCATTTGGAATAACTTCCCAATAAAGTTTCTTTTTTTGAGAAGCTACCATACCAAAATTCAGATTCAACAACATATCCAAATCCTGTTGTTGCATTGAAAAACTTGTTTTTTCTCCTGCATCAAATACCTCCACTATATCAAATTCCGCATCATACAGTTTTATCTTAAAAGAAACCCCCGTCGTGTCACATTTCCATTTGAATTCAAACAAATCTTCTGCATGTTCAGATTCAAGAAAAACCGTACTTTCATTTTCAGGAGATAAAAGTGTTACCTTCGCCGGTTCACGTATAAAGCGAGTCATTGATATTTCGCGTACCGCACTGTTTTCTATCGGATTATTCAAATTACCCGTACCCGTCACTTTCCAATAAAGAAGAGTTGATTTTCCTAAATCTACTTTCTGTTCCTGAAGCCATTCATCCAAGTATTGGTTAGTAAACGAATAAGATTGTCCGTTTCCACATTCTATCTGAAGTTCATCTTCAAAAGATTCATTTGTACTGATATGAAGTACATAATCATTCACGTGTGTCTTGCAACTCCAACTGAATGTCACTTCTCCTTCAGGATTTTCTTTATCCAATATTACTTCTCCCGTAGCTTCCGGCTGATTTAATAAAATCACATTTGTCGGAAGATTGCATCGTGTAATAGTTAATTTATGTACCCCTTCACACCAACCAGTTTCAGGATCTACTACGTTCACAGTCCAATATACATTAGTAGTCTCACCGATTCCTATATCCATAGAACTTAATATAGAATCTACCTTCATAGTAGAAAGATAAAAATCACGCTTGATTCCTGTAGAAACTTCTACCTTCTTTCCTGCAAATTCATTATCAAGTCCGATAACCAGATTAAAATAAATAAACTGTCGTTTGGACTCCCATGAAAAAAGATACATCGAATCAGGTTTTTGGTAATTTAATGTCCAAATAGCTTCATTTTCAGGAGAGGTAAGAAATACAGGCTGACGTCCTACTTCATAAAAGTCGTTCTCTTTGTCACATCCTACCAGAAAAAACAGCATCAGACAAACTACCAGACCAGCTTGCATTATATATTTTACTACATTTCTCATAGTATTTCATTTTTAATGATTATAAGCACCTATATTATTTTTATTTCCTACTGGATTACCCCATAAATCATTCGTTATCGGGAAGAATCCTCCATCATTAACTTGTGTTCCTGTACCGATACAAGGAGAACCGGTAGCCAATTTTAATCCGTTCAACACTTCTTCTTTGTCAATAAACTGATTATTCTGAACAAAATCTTCAACTAGTTTCACAAACTCTGGATTTACATCAATATTTCCTGAATTGTATTCGCCCGTACCGGGTATATCCGTATAACCATAAATACAGTTATTTTTTAATACCATTCCTTTATTATCTTCAAATTGACCGCTAGCTATTCTACAAAACTTATTGGCTTTACCTGTCGTATTATAAAAGATATTATTTGTGAAGATAAGTGAGTTTGGCAAGTTCATATAATCAGCAAAAATAATACCTGTATTATCATAGTTCTGAGTTGCTGATTTTGTCTTTATAATCGTATTATTGTAAAAATGAGCATTTACAACCCGACCGCAAACATCAATTGTGGCCGAATGAATACTACCATCTTCTTTCGGATAATCGCGCAGACCATCATTTATACTGACATTATAACGGACAATTGTTCCCGAATGACCTGCAAATCCTTTATTAAAGTATGCATCAAGCGGACAAAGCAAGAACCAACCTCCCACATTGTTATAAGAAATATTATACTCAAACAAAGTATTCACACAATTTTGATCACAATCGAAAGCTTCTCCATCCCATGTAGCCTTTAAGTCCTGTACCAGATTATACCGAAAGATTGTATTATCACTATGAATACACCAAATAGCCGCTGAAGCTTCAGCTGGAAATTCAGCTCCTTCGGGAGAGAAACCTCCTTCAAGACAATTTCGAACAATATTATGCTCCACAATAGCTCCGTCACAACCATTAATGACAATCTGGTCACCGGGAATACCTTCAAACAAATTTCCACGAATAACGAAATTAGTATTTGCTTTCCGATAAGCGCGATCACCGGTTGCAATGTATCCTTTAATTCCATCACGCTGACAATTCAAAAAATGGCAATCTTCAATCAGAATATCATTAAAAGAAGAAGGAGAACTATTGGCTATCACATTATAAAAACCAACACCTGCACCGCCACCACCAACATGATGTGTCGGAGTTCCATAAATATCTTCAATTACACATCGTTTGATGTGGATGTGATTCATTATTCCTCCCGGAATATTATCAGCAACAATATCAATGCCTACACTCTTAGGTAAAGGTTCAGTCCCTTTATTAGTAATCTTAAGATCATGTAATTCCCAATATTCTACATTTCTAATTAATACTGCATCAGTAGCTTTTCCTCCGGCACGTATCTCAGGCAAAGGCAAATTCTCATCACCGTAAGCACCCAGTACAATCGGTTTACCGTAAGCACCGCTTCCTTTCAATGTAATAGAACCTTCATATATAGTACCGCGTTTGATTAATATAGTATCCCCCGGTTGCCATGTACGTTCCAAAAAACGGTTCATACTTTCCCAAGCCTGAGAAGGAGAATGCCCAGTATTATAATATGCACCGTTTTCCGGATCAATATAATAACGATGAGGATAAGATACTTCTTTTTCAACCACTGGAATATTTGTCTCATTTTCATTGTCGTTGCAAGACGAAAACATCTGCACGAATAAAACCGATAATAATAATATGCTATTCATTCTCATTGTATTCAAAGTTTATAATGTTATTTAAGGTCATCCATTATACATCTCACAGGATAATAACGATTTTCCGTTCCTTCCACTATGCCATAAGTCTGTAAATAAACCGTTTCCGCATCATCATAGAAAGACAGTAAAGTTGCCTTGGTTTTATCATCATCCAGTGCAATATCGCCCCATGCATACTCTAAACCTTTCAAACGGGGAGTAGAAGTCCAAAAAGCCGACAACGGATAATCAGAATCAAACGGATTGCTCAGTTCAGTGCTTTTTTCATTCCAATAATATCCGGATGCAACTACACTCAATTTTGAACTGTTAGTAATTGTGCCTGTTGTCTTCCAATAAGAAGGATCTTTCATGTAATTCCCGGCTTCCCACAATCCAAGATGTTCGCGCAACTTATTATACTCGTCATAAGAAGGCAGATGCCAGCCGTCAGGACAAATTCCCTGTACCGGTTTATTCTCCAAAGTCGCTGTTTTAGCTTCATCCCAAGTCATACGTACAGCCGTTTTCCAAGGATAATATCCCCCAGCGCGAGTATTGAACAACACATCATCTGTTTCCGCCGATTTATATGGATAAGGCAGTTCTTCTCCATCAGAATAAACTTTAGCACGAAGGTTTTCCGACATTAACGTCATCAAAGAACCGTCGCTCAAAATAAACTGCTGTGCTCCATAGCGCTCACCGTCGCGTCCGTCTACAAAGCTTTCAATAGAAAGCATAGCACTAAAATATCTCCATGTATCTGATATTTCTCCATTTGTATTTTGTTCTACCTTCCAAAAGAAACGTTTGATACTTGAAAATTCAGGCCAAACCTTACGCAATACTTTCAACAGTTCCTGATTTTCTATTTTTAAAGAGTCAGTTGTCCCCATATCAAATATTACAGGATTCTGAAAATGCATATCAATATCAAAATAAACCCTATACGTCGAATTTGTACGGACTTTCCATGTAAAAGCTTGTACTTCTTCAGGTTTAAAGAAATCAATCTTTACCGTAGCCCCTTCATCGGGAAAAACAGGACACGCCCAGTCCGGAGTTACATAATCTACCTTTTCTTCACAAGCGGAAAAAAGGCAAATAATGACTATAACTACACTATTGATTATTTTTTTCATATTATATTTTACTTTTATTGTTAATAACCAGGATTTTGATCATTCTTCATTTTCTTATTCGCATTGATTTCCTTTTGAGGAATAGGCCATAAATAATCTCTATCCTTATTGAAAGAACGTTTATCAACAGTCATCGGAACATATTGCCAATCTTCGGAAACATTTCCATTAGAATAAGTTTTTAGCTTAGTTACATCTAGTCCTACTCCATCCACCATTACTTTTTCGGCTATTTTCCAACGACGGATATCATGCCAACGTTGCCCCTCATGGAACAATTCCACCCGGCGTTCATTACGAATCAGTTCACGCATAGTCGTCTTATTCAAGTTAGGCAATGAAGTTGTCAAAGCTACCATTCCCACCCTGTTTCTAAGTTCATCAATCAATGGATAGGCATCTTTTGGACCATTCAGTTCATTCTCAGCTTCTGCCCATGCCAGAAGCACTTCTCCATAACGCATCAGTATTTTATCACTACCATCATTGGAAGTATTGGCAATTTCCACATTTGCTCCTTTTTTAGGTCTGAATCCGGTAATGTTCCCCCAACTTGCAGGAACCCAATTAGCCTGATAGCGGGTCTGGGCATCCAAACGATACTCATAACCAGGACAAAGAATAGAAAGATGTAACCGTGGATCCCGATTATCAAAAGGACGATCCGGATTATAAGTAGGGTCTTTTAATATCATTTCTCCATTGTCAGCTTCTAAATCTTTTACGGGCAGTCCATTAGCAGTGAAAAAACTCTCTACTGCTGGAAGTAACGTTTGGAAAGAACCCCAATGATACCATAACATGGTCATATAGCTCGAACGATAATCTACTGCATAATTTATCTTGAAAATAATCTCTTTATTAGTAGTATCATCTGTTCCTTTTTCCAAAAAGAGAGTAGTAAAATCAGGATATAAACTGTACCCCAATTCTTTGATAGCCTTGGCACATTGTATAACTGTAGCATGGTCGTATAAATATTGAGCTATTCTAAGTTTCAACATATAAGCAGCTCCTTTATTCGCCGATTCTCCTCCAAAAGAATGAGCAAGATACTGGATAGCAAACTCTACATCCTTGTCTACAAAATCCATTACTACACTTATTTCCTCACGGGCAGGATCTTCTAAAGGTGAATTTTCGTCCAACAAAGGTACACGACCATAGAAACTCACCAAATCAAAATAAAAATAAGCACGCAAATAACGTGTTTCAGCTATAACTGAATTTTTATCCGCAGCAGACAAAGTAGTGTTTGATGCTAACCCTCGCAACAATGAATTACAGCGAGAAATTGCCTGCCAGTCTTTCATCCATTTATACTCCGCAAGCCAACTGGTAGCTGTCTGAGTCCCTTTCGCAAATTCTGCCGAAAATTCCCATGTATTCGGATTATAAGAATTATCACACATATTTTCGTAAGTATAAGGAGTGATATAGCTAGGACTGTCGTCATAGAAACAATTATATATACCTGCCAACAGACTTTTCGCTTGTTCAATATCTTTCAGAAATGTGTCAGGAGATGCTTTATCAATAGGAAGCGTATCCAGATAATCGGAACAACTGCTTACTGGCATAGCCAACAACAATACAGTAATATATTTCAAAATAGTCTTTTTCATATTCTTAGAAAGTTAAATTTATTCCGAATGTAAATGTTTTGACTAACGGATAATCATAAATATTAGACGATTTAACTCCTGCCCTTTCAGGATCAAAACCTTTATAAGCAGTAATCGTAAGCAAATTTTGCCCACTTACAAATACACGTGCGCCTGTCATGCCAATCTTATTCATCCAAACTACAGGAAACGTGTAACCCAACTCTACATTTTTCAAACGAAGATAAGACATATCCTCAACATAATATTCTGATTTGATAGTAGCCCGTTGATTATCAATATACACACGTTGGTAAGTATTATTCGGTGCATCGGGAGTCCATCTTTTTATCATCCACCCTGCAGAATTGTAACCATTGAAAAACGGAGAAACCAATTCACCCATACTCCAGCCTCTTCCTCCAGCCACTCCCTGGAAAAAAGCTGTAAAATCAAATCCTTTATATTTTGCGCCCAGATTGAACGAATACATAAAATCCGGAGAAGGATTACCCAATGCCACACGGTCATTATCTTTGTCGATTATACCATCACCATTTTGATCTTTAAACCGGATATCACCAGGAGCAGCAATCAAACCAGAATAAGAATTAACCACATTTCCGAAGCGGTCGAAAGTTACCAGATGATTGTGTATCTCTTTATCACTTTGATAAATGCCTTCCACTTCATATCCATACAACGTATTAATCGGCTTTCCTTCTTGCAACAAGATTCCTTTCGAATCATCCAGTATAGGACTGAGTCCTTTCAAATCAAGTATTTCATTCTTATTGAAAGAGAGATTAAAACCTCCATTTAATTCCAATGCACGAGTAATCATTTTACTATATGACACAGAAAATTCAGCTCCGATATTACGTACTTTCCCTGCATTCTGCCAAGGGTCTTCTGTAAATCCGAAAGTACTTGAAACAGGTAATTGCATCAAAATATCAGAAGTTTCCTTGATATAGAAATCACCGGAAAAATTAAGTGACTTGAAAAGAGTCAAATCCAACCCTAAATTCCATTGGGTAGTCGTCTCCCAACTTAAATCTTTATTAGCAACATACGCCAATGCCGAACCAGTGTACATTTGATTATTCCATACGTAATTAGCACTACCTACCGAAAGAATATCTGTTCCTGCATAGGAACTCCATATTTTTTCATTTCCTAATTGTCCCCAAGAAGCACGTAATTTAAGCTCATCTATCCACCGTATATGATCTTTCATGAAATTTTCTTCCGATATTCTCCAACCGGTAGAGAAAGAAGGAAAAGTTCCCCATTTATGTCCAGTTGCAAACTTTGATGAACCATCATAACGAATATTAGCTTCGAATAAATATTTGTTTTTATAATCGTAGTTGAAACGTCCGAAAAGAGATAAAGATTTAACTTCCGATTCCCAACCGCCGTTTTTTTGTGTCGTAGGATCTCCTACTTCTAATGTAGGAAGATCTGCCGTAAGACGTTTGCGTTCGGTCCAATAGAATTTATCTTTCCATTCGGACTGTTGTGCACCAGCTAAAAATTTTAAATGATGACCTTCATGAATATTAAACCAGTAATTAAGCGTAGCATAACTTGATAAACTGGATTGCTGCTGTGCACTTTCTTTTATCCACGATTCCACAGTATTGATTTTACCAATTGTTTGTTCACCGTTAGAACCCGTTTCTACTGCATAAAGAGTTGCATTAGGTGCATAAGTACGGATAAACTCATGATTGATATCATAGTTGACAGCACCTTCCAATTTCAACTGTGGAGTGATTTGCCACTGAAGATTAAAATTGCCATTAAAATTTGTCTTGTCAAAGTCCTTACTTCCACCGGCTTCTTTGACAGCATCATCATAAAACCAGCTTGTCCAGCCATAACCTTCCATTTTAGCAGTGACCATCGGTTGCATTTGGATAATATGGCTAAGAGTTCCCTCAGTACCGTTCACCAAGTCTGTACGTAAACCCTTATAACCCGACAAGTTAGTCCCTATTTTCAACTTATTGTCAAATAAAGAACTGGTCACGTTGGAACGGAAGGAATATTTCTGATAAGATGTACCATCCAAAATACCATCCTGGTCCAAATAACCCACAGAGAAAGTATAGGTAAGTTGTTCCGTTCCTCCATTCACTTTGAGATAATGGTTATGTTGAGGTGCTGGTTTAAAATAAAAATCAGCCCAGTTGCGGTCCGGATAAACTCCCGGATTATCCCCCTTGCGAAAATGGTCAATCCACTCTTCACTATAAGCTGGTTGTAATCCTGAATTCATCCGGGCTTCATTGTACAATTCCATAAAATCCACCGAACCAAGTAAATCAGGAAAACGGGTAACATTCTGAATGGCAAAATAACCATTATATTCTACTGACAGCTTTCCGCTTTTCCCTTTCTTTGTAGTGATAAGAATGACCCCATTGGCAGCCTTATTTCCGTAAATAGCCGCAGAAGCTGCATCTTTCAATACAGAAATAGATTCAATATCTTTAGGGTCCACTTTATCAAAAGAAGATTCAAATCCGTCAATGATAATCAAAGGAGAAGAATCATTCAACGTACCAATACCACGGATATTTATAGAACTTCCATCGTCACCGGGTTGCCCGGATAATTGAGTGACCTGCATACCAGGCACCTTTCCCTGAAGTGCAATGGAGACATCCGTAATCGGTCGGTTCTTAAAATCAGCCGTCCCTACCGTAGCAACCGAACCTGTAAGTTTTTCCTTACTATTGGTTCCATAACCGATCACTACTACATTATCTAATAACACTGCATCTTCTTCCAATTTGATAACCAAATTCCGCTGAGCATTTGTTATTTTCAATGATTTCGGACGGTATCCCAAATAAGAAAATTCCAGAACTTCCCCCACTCCCACATTAATGGAAAAGTGTCCTTTTGCATCGGTTACAGTTCCTACCGAACGATCTTTAATTTTCACTACTGCCCCAACAATTTCTGTATTGTCAGCATCTACTATCTTTCCTTGAACAAGGACATTGGATTTTGTCTGCGCAAACGAACTTTGCATGAAAAATAATCCGAAAATCAACAAAATTCCATAGCATACATTTGAGCCTTTGTGTGATTTCATTGTTTCATAAGTTTAAATTTAATGGTTTCATAATATCAGAAGCGAAAGTAGAGATTTATGAGATATGAAGCTAATATAGAAGTTTATAAATAATATAAGATGTAGTAAAGTACATTTTTACAAGTTGTAAATGAACAAATATATATGTAGAATAAACAAATATGTATTGGGCTATATATACAATTAGTCCCAGTCAAAATTATATTGACCGGGACTAATTGTATACCATCTTATCAAAAAGACTATAATTTCTTATAATCCCAACTTTGCCGAAATCTCCAACATTCGTTGAATCGGCTTCACTGCCTTTTCTGCTACTTCAGGATCCACCGTAATTTCCGGCGATTCATTCTTCAGACACTCATACAGCTTCTCTAGCGTATTCAACCGCATAAAGCTACACTCATTACATCCGCACGTACTATCATTAGGAGGAGCCGGAATAAACGTTGTCTGCGGACATTTCTTCTGCATCTCATGCAGAATGCCCGATTCGGTAGCTACGATATATGTGTTTTCGGGATGATTCACAGCGTACTTCAGCAATGCAGCCGTAGAACCTACCACGTCCGCCAGTTTCAGCACCGTATTCTTACATTCGGGATGTGCCAGTACCAATGCTTCCGGATGTTGTGCTTTCAGTTCCACGATCTTTTCAACCGAAAATTGTTCGTGTACATGGCAGGCTCCGTCCCAAAGAAGCATATTCCTGTTCGTAACTGAGTTGATATAATTACCCAGATTCCGGTCCGGACCAAAAATTATTTTCTCATCTTTTGGGAAGCTTTCCACAATCTGCCGTGCATTGGTGGAAGTTACCACCACATCCGTTACCGCTTTAACCGCAGCCGTTGTGTTGACGTACGAAATAACGGTGTGTCCCGGGTGCTCTTTGACAAACTGCGCAAACTTGTCCGCCGGACAACTGTCCGCCAACGAACAACCTGCTTCCATGTCGGGCACCAGCACTTTCTTGTTCGGACAAAGCACCTTCGCTGTTTCACCCATAAAGTGAACGCCGCACATCACAATGATGTCCGCTTCCGTTTTGGCCGCCCATTGAGCCAATGCCAAACTGTCACCAACGTAATCAGCGATGTCTTGTATTTCACCCTTCTGGTAGTAGTGGCCCAGAATGATCGCATTCTTTTCTTTCTTCAGCTCATTAATAGCCTTTATGAGTTCATTCATAATAATATTCTTATTTCTTCCTTTTTTTAAAAAATCCTTTGTTAGTGATGATTGCCTGTTAATAATGTTAGCAAATAAATCCGTTTTTTCTTGCCGGATAAGTTATTAGTCCATACTTCTGCTTTATAAGTCCATTATGAACGGGAAAAAAGAAGAAGATTTACTGTATATCTGCTTTATTATCAATGCAAGCATCGGTCAATGAAAGTTATCTATTAACTCCCTGTTGATAAAGTGCAAAGTTAAAAACTTTATGGATATAAACAGGTAGATAAGTGCTGAAAAATATGTTTATGTCTGCATAGAAAGTTTTGATTTAATTTTTTGGAATGTTCATAATGAAGTCCTCTTATACCTTCTTTTGAATAATGCAAGAATTATTTTTCAAAATCTTTGCCGATAGTTTTGACAGGTTTTAAACTGTTATCAACATCTGTGTTAACAGAAAAGAGTTACCTTTGCAATCAGAATGTAATAAAAGAAAAGACGTATGCGCAAACTGAAAATAACAGAGCTGAACCGTATCAGTGCCGAAGAGTTTAAACAGGCTGAGAAACTGCCTCTGGTGGTAGTGTTGGATGATATTCGTAGTCTGCACAATATAGGTTCGGTGTTCCGTACTTCGGATGCTTTTCGTATTGAATGTATTTATTTGTGTGGTATAACGGCAACTCCTCCACATCCCGAAATGCATAAGACAGCATTGGGGGCTGAATTCACTGTCGACTGGAAGTATGTTGATAACGCTGTTGATGCTGTTGATAACCTTCGAAAAGCTGGTTATATGGTCTATTCGGTAGAACAGGCGGAAGGAAGTATCATGCTTGATGAACTGGAATTGGATAAAAGTAAGAAATACGCTATCGTAATGGGAAATGAGGTAAAAGGTGTGCAGCAGGAGGTTATTAACCATTCGGACGGTTGTATCGAAATACCTCAATATGGTACGAAACACTCATTGAATGTTTCTGTAACGACAGGAATTGTGATCTGGGATTTATTCAAAAAACTTCGTTGACAGCTTAAAACCTTATTAGTTAATAAGTGGTTTATAACTAGTTAATAATATAGTTAATTCGCTTATAATCAATATATATATAATTGTTCATAAGTATAGAATCCAAGTTATGTCATTGCACTCTTTATAGGAGGGATATATCCTGTTTACTGGGCATATATATACACCACATTGGGTATATATGCCCTGCAAATAGCTTATATATGTCTTGTAAAAACGAAATCGATGTTGGTAAATCAAAGATAATGTTGTAGAAGAAAGTAATAGCTTTACTAACTTTCGGTTAATAAGCATCAGACACGTAATTTAGATTTGTCCGTTCTCTACCAGCAATACTACACGTTCCGTTAGTTTGTCTTCACCTTCCGGATCGTATTCTTTTTTGAGGCTGGCGCCAAACAGTGCAGCAAATGCCTGATAGAATCCGGCTTTGAAAGGTCCCATAAATGCTTTTACCAGTTCATAACTGGTCTGATTACTTTGACGGTCCACTAACTTTATCAACAACTTTCCTTGAGCAAAAGAAAGTTTCTTCATTCGGGCGGTATACTGGTCTTTTAATCCCTTTTCCACCCGTTTAATGTGTTTCTGACGGGCTTTCTCGTTTGGTAATGTTTGCAGATATTCGTAAGTTTCGATAATGGCCTGGTTGATTTCCTTAGAAATAGGATATACTTTTTTCACGTTACGAACAAGTTTGTAATACTCTCTGCGTTCTTTTTCATTTTTGAATTTCAGTGGTCGGAAGATATACACAGTTCTTAGTTGGACACATGGAATCGTATCTCCATTATAGATACACATCGGAACCAAGTATCCATTAATGCTTTGTTTTTCCTGAGCCTGCAGATGCAGTGAACAGTAAAAAACAGCAAACAACGTCATTATTACTATGTTAAGTCTCCTTTTCACATTACAAAAATAGAATTAAAATTTTATTATTCAGATATTTTCTTAGAGCGTTAACCTATTTAAAGTATCTTTGCGCTCTTGTCTGTGAAAAGGCAAGAAGAAAATACACATTTTATTGATGAAAACTACTCAACTATTACGGTTGATAAGTATTATAAACAGCCTGTTCATAATTCCTGCTTGTAGTGCTCAAAACCCTTCAGAAAATCTTATGGAAGAAGTTCTTGAAGATTTATCTGTTAATAATGATATTAATAACTCGGTTAATTCCCTGAATTGGGAAAATGAATTGGAAGAGCTTTCCAACCGTCTGCAGGAACCTGTTAATTTAAATAGTGCTACCCGTGAACAACTCGAACAATTTCCTTTTTTAAGTGATATTCAGATTGAGCATTTATTGGCTTATATTTATATACATGGGCAAATGGAAACCATTTACGAACTTCAGTTGGTAGAGGAACTGGATAGGCAGACTATTCAGTATTTATTGCCTTTTGTCTGTATAAAAGCTATTAACAATGAGCCTGCTTTTCGGTGGAAAACTATGTTGAAAGATGCAGGAAGGTATGGTAAGAATGAAGTGTTAACTCGCTTGGATATACCATTTTATAAACGAAAAGGTTATGAACATACCTATTTGGGACCTTCTGTTTATAACTCTGTGAAATATACATTTCGATATCGTGACCAGCTTTATGCAGGGGGAGTTGCCGAAAAAGATGCCGGAGAACCTTTTGCTGCTTTGCATAATCGCTACGGATATGATTATTACTCATTTTATTTATTACTTCAGAATTGTGGTCGGTTGAAATCATTGGCTGTTGGTAACTATCGGCTTAGTTTCGGGCAAGGCTTAGTGATGAGTACAGATTATCTAATGGGAAAAACAATATATGCATCCTCTTTCAACAATCGCAGCGCTGGAATCAAAAGTCATTCTTCTACGGATGAATATAATTATTTTCGTGGGGTGGCAACTACTGTTGCTTTGACAAAACGTTTATCGGTTTCTGCATTCTATTCACATCGGAATATGGATGGTGTTGTTACGGACGGAGAAATAACATCTGTATATAAAACCGGATTACATAGAAGTCGCAAAGAAGCGGATAAAAAGAACTTGCTCACATCACAGTTAACAGGCGGAAATGTTAGTTATCAACAGAACCATATCCGGTTGGGTATCACCGGTGTTTACTATGTTTTCAACCGACCTTATGAACCGGAACTAACAGGTTATTCCAAGTATAATATTCATGGAAATCATTTCTATAATTTAGGGATAGATTATGCCTATCGTTGGCGTCGCTTCTCTTTTCAGGGAGAAACGGCGATAGGAAAACAAGGTTGGGCTTCTTTGAACCGATTACAATACTCGCCGGTTCAAGACATACAGTTTATGTTGATACATCGTTTTTATTCGTATGATTATTGGGCTATGTATGCTCATTCTTTCGGTGAAGGAAGTACGGTTCAAAATGAACAGGGATATTATGTTGGATTAGAAACAACACCTTTCAGCCATTGGAGGTTTTTTGTTTCATTCGATCTGTTTTCTTTTCCCTGGAAGAAATACAGAATTAATAAACCTTCCCGTGGAACGGACGGATTGATTCAGGCAACTTTTACTCCGCGTACTAATTTATCAATGTATCTGAAATATCGTTATAAGCAGAAAGAACGTGACTTGACAGGCAGTAAAGGAACACTAACGCTTCCTATTTTTCATCATCAACTTCGTTATCGTTTGAACTATTCTTTGAATGATGTGTTTAGCAGTCGTACAACTTTAGATTATAATCATTTTCATTCTCAGGACAGAGCTGCTACTAAAGGATATCAGGTTACACAGATGATATCCTCCCAACTGCCTTGGACCAGGCTGTTTGCTGACGTTCAAGGCAGTTATTTTTGTACGGACGATTATGACTCCCGTGTGTATGTATCAGAAAAAGGATTGCTCTATACATTTTATACTCCTTCCTTTCAAGGTCGCGGATTTCGTTGTGCTGTCCGGTTAAGATATGAATTGAATAAACACTGGTTGTTTATAACCAAGTTCGGAGAAACTATCTATCTGAACCGGAATGAAATAGGTTCCGGCAACGATTTAATCTATGGAAATAAAAAAGCAGATATACAAATGCAACTACGTATCAAGTTTTAATGTATATTTGTCTGCCAGAAAATAATAAAAGAATACGAGAATAAATGGATGATAAAGCTGCTTTTGACAGAATGTTTAATGAGTGGTATGCACAATTTGTATATTTTGCATACTATTTTGTAAATGATGTCGAAGTCTGCCGGGATATCGTAAGTGATGCTTTTGAATATTTGTGGCGTAATTATGATAAAATAGAAGAAGTTACAGCGAAAACTTATTTGTATACAATAATTCGTACACGTTGCATTGATTACCTTCGTAAACAAAATATCCATGAAGAATATGTCGAATTTACTTCGCAATTAATCAATAAAATAAAAGAATCGGATTCACAACAACCGGATTCCCGTATTTTATGTATTCGTAAAGCCATGAAAAAGCTGACTCCGTATAATTATTACATTTTGGAAGCATGTTACATCCATAACAAAAAATATAAGGAAGTGGCCGAGGAACTCAATGTAAGCGTGGCTGCTATTCATAAGAATATAGTAAAAGCTTTGCGTATTCTTCGTGAAGAATTAGGCCAAAAAGGTAACCAAAATGAATTTTAAAACGTATATTATATATCTAATGAATAATCTATGGATGAAAATAATACATATATAAATAAGTCGGAAAAGGAAGCTTTGGAAATAATGGAAAATGTTTCTGATATTACTTCCGATCAATTGCAGGCATTAAGAGAGAATGAGGAATGCTTTCAGACCTGCAGTGATATTGCAGAAGCTGTAATAGGAATGCAAATGGAAAAAAATGCACTTTCTATTAATACACAGCAGGCTTTAGCTGATTTTCATCGAAAACATCTGGACAGGCGAAATAAAAAGCTCTATATTTTATGGACAAGTGTTGCAGGAGTAGCGGCAACAATCATTATTATACTGGTTTTACGTATGATGTCCTTTTCTCCGGAATCGGATATAGAAAGTATTAAAGTTTTTCAGGCAGACCACGCCCCGCAGCAAGTTACTTTGCAAGTTGCCGGTGAAGAAAAAGTTGAACCTTTGAAAAAAGCAGTGCAATCACTTCCCTCTTCTACGGTGAAATTATCACCGCAGAAGATTGCTTATAATACTATTCAGACTGAGAATAAGAAAATAAGAAATAAAAAAGTACAGATACATAGATTAAGTATACCGAGAGGAGAAACTTTTAAGGTAGTTTTATCCGACGGGACTGAAGTACTTTTAAATTCGGACAGTCGCTTGTCTTATCCTACGGTGTTTAAAGGAAAAGAAAGAGTTGTTTCTTTGGAAGGGGAAGCCTATTTTAATGTAACCAAAAATACTGAACATCCTTTTATAGTAAAAAGTGGAAATGTTCAGGTTCGAGTATTAGGAACAGAATTTAATATGTGTAGCTACACCCCCGACAATGTCCGTGTTACCTTAATCGAAGGAAAAGTTGCCGTCAGTGATACCTGTGGTTTACAAACTGTAGAAATGAAGCCGGGACAAAGTGCACAACTCGTTTCAGACGGAACATTTGCCGTTGATGAAGTTGATACGGAAACATTCTTGTATTGGAAGGAGGGATTCTTTTATTTCGACGATGTAGCATTGGTGGATATGATGAAAGAAATAGGTAAATGGTATAATATAGATATAGAATTTAGAAACAGTGAGATAATGAATCTGCGTATGCATTTTCTGGCAAACCGTCAACAGAAAGTTTCTGATTTGATTGAGTTGTTAAATCGTATGGAAAGAATTCATGTCTATTTAGAAGGTGAAAGCCTTATTATCGAGTAAAAAACAACTATTCAGCAAGAAATAAATCCGGTTAGAAAAATATTTTTGGAAAATAAATCTGTTTATGGGTAACCATTCTTTTATAAAACTCGTATAAAATATAAAAAATAGATTTATTTAACCAATCGGATTTATGGAAAGACAAGCATGGAAATTGATTGTTTTACTTTTGTTATTCTGTTATGTCCATTCACCTTATGTTAAGGCACAAGTTGGTAATGGAAAGCAAATAACAATGGAATTTAAAAATGAAGGTTTACCTTCTATTTTTAAACGTTTGCAGAAATTATCGGGATATAAAGTACTTTTTATCTACGATGAAGTTCGTTCTTATCATTCTACCGGAAAGGTGGAGAAAGCTTCGATTGAAGAAGTTTTAAAGGTAATTATTGGGAAGCATCCTTTGAAGTATGTCATTGAAGGGCAATTCATCAATATTACACATAAAAATCCTCAGAATGTTATTTCGGAAGTAAAAGGTAAAATTATTGCTGAAGAAGACGGACTACCTGTAATTGGTGCAACCATACAGGTAGAAGGAACTTCTATTCGCACCATTACAGATGCGAACGGGAATTTCAGACTTATCAATGTGCCTCAAAGCAATCGGATAAAGATATCTTATGTAGGCATGCAATCCCAATCGTTATCTCCGAAACCCCAGATGTCGGTGGTACTGAAAACCGATACCAAAGCATTGGATGAAGTGGTAGTAGAGGCAGGTATTATCCAACGTAATAAAATGGGGTTTACCGGTTCGTATAGGACAGTCAATCAGGAGGAACTGAAGGCTGTGGGTAATATTAATGTGCTTCAAAGTTTAAAAACGTTGGATCCTTCTTTCGTAGTTGCTGATGATATGTCGATGGGGTCCGACCCTAATACCATGTCCAGAATTACCATGCGTGGTGGTACTACGATGACTATTTCCGGAATTTATGATGATACGACGACCAATCCCAATGAACCTCTGTTTATTTTGGATGGTTTTGAATCTAGCCTGCAAGAGATTAATGATTTGGATATCAATAGAATTGAATCTATCACTTTACTTAAAGATGCTGCTTCCACTGCCATTTACGGTTCAAAGGGAGCAAACGGCGTGGTGGTTGTAGAAACTATTAAACCCAAAGCCGGTGAAGTGATGATCAATTATAGTGGAGATGCGCAAGTGGCATGGGCCGACTTGAGTGTTTACAACATGATGAATGCTGCCGAAAAACTGGAATTTGAAGTCTTGGCCGGTCGTTATGGTGATTTGAATGACTGGTCAGGCAACAGAGAAAGCATTGCACAATATCAGCGGGCTTTGGAGAATGTGAGAAGAGGAGTAGATACTTACTGGTTGAAAGTACCTATCCAAACTGCCGTCACACAATCTCATTCATTGAATGTGTCAGGAGGTGACAAAGGATTCCTGTATCAGATAGGTGCTATGTTCAAAGATATCCAAGGAGTTATGAAAGGTTCTGTTCGCCAGACATTCGGAGGAAATATGCGTATGACTTACCGTAAAAACAAGTTTAATATTTCGAATAACTTGAATGTAAACATAACAAATGGAAATAATGGTGCATGGGGCTCCTTTTCAGAGTTTGTAAATGCTAATCCTTATTATCCGGTTACTAATGAAGACGGTACTATCCCTCGTGATCTGGATGTGTATAAACGTGCGAATTATGCCGATATAACAGCTACTAATCCATATTACAATGCTATGTTGCCTTCCGAAAACAGATCTAAAATACTGTCCGTTACTAATAACACAAACCTTAATTGGTATATTATTGATAATCTGCGTTGGACGGCCTCAATGAGTTTGAATACAACCAACACTGACAATATGAACTTCACCGATCCGGCTCATACGAAGTATGCTTCGTCGGATTATACCAAACAAGGTGAATATTCCTCATCGAAATCCAGAAGTTGGCGTTATACCATGAATACCGGTATCGCTTATGCACTTTCTTTGAATGATCATAATCTGACTTTCAATGGCCGCGCTGAAATCAGGTCTACTTCTTCAAATACCGAGTCATTTGTAGCTACCGGTTTTCCGAAAGGAGTAGGTGCCATTCCTTCTTTTGCTTATTCCTTTAAAGAAAATTCGACACCCGGATATAGCGAAAGCATTAGTCGTGGAGTAAGTTTTCTGGGGACTTTCAATTATAACTATAAGTATCGTTATTTGTTTGATGCCAGTCTTTCGAGTGACGGTTCCACTTCTTTCGGGCGCGATAAGAAATTCCAGACATTCTGGTCGGTAGGGGCCGGTTGGAATGTCAGCAAGGAATCATTTGCTAAGGACTGGGACTGGATGCAGGAATTAAAATTACGTGGTTCATTTGGTAGTAACGGTAATCAGAATGTCAGTAACCTGACAAGTAATGTATATAGTTATTATGCAGGTAGCGATATTTTCGGTACTGCTTCTTATTTGTCCGGTTATGCCAATCCTAATTTGGAGTGGCAAGTTGTAAAGAAGACCTCTGTGGGTATTGATCTTATGTTCTGGGATAATCGTTTGTTGTTGACCATGGACTACTATCATACAAATACCAATCCATTGGTAGTATCTATTCAGCAAAAGCCTTCCAGCGGTTTGTCTACTTTACCCATTAACCTCGGTCATTTGAATACTAATGGTTTTGAGTTTAATGTGAGTTGGTATGCTATACGAAATCTGGAAAAGCGCATTATGCTGAACTTCCGTTTGAACGGAAATACTTATAAATCTGTATATGGAGGATTTGGAGAAGCTCTAGCTAACTTGAACGATGCCTATAAGAAAGACTCTTCGGTAGATAGTAAGTTGAATGTAAACTCAATGATACAGTATCAGGATGGTGAAAGTCCTACTGCCCTTTTTGCAGTTCGTTCGTTAGGCATCGATCCGGCAACGGGTAAGGAAGTATTTCTCACCAAGAACGGAACTCCTACATTCGATTATAATGCTGACGACCGTGTGAAGATAGCCGATACCAATCCGAAAATACGGGGTGTATTCGGTATATCGTTTACTTACAAGAATTTGCAGGCAAGTGTCAACTTACGTTATAACTTAGGTTCGTTTGCATTCAACTCGGCTTTGTTTAACAAGGTAGAAAATATTTCTGCATCGAACATTGCTTATAATCAGGATAAGCGTGCTTTGTATAGCAGATGGCAGAATGCCGGTGATGTATCACAGTTCAAGGGTATTTCATTAACTACCCAGACTCCGATTTCATCTCGCTTTGTTCAACGCGACAATTATCTGCGTGGCGAAAGTGCACGTATCAGTTGGGATTTTTCCAGAGACGAATGGATTAAGCGTTTGTTCCTGAAAGACCTGCGGTTTAATGTTTCATTCAATGATTTCTTCGACTTGAGCGAAATGAAACGGGAAAGAGGAACGGACTATCCGTTCCAGAGAGCCATATCTTTCGGATTAAGTGCTCGTTTCTAACGATAACAATACACGAATAAATATAGAATTAAGTATGAAAAGAAATATATCACATTTATTATATATAGTAGCCATAGGCTTCTTTACTTCCTGTAGCGACTTTCTGGATGTGGCACCGAAGGACAAGGTATTGGAAGAAGACCAGTATAAAACGGAAGCAGGTATTCATGGAGCTTTAAACGGGCTTTACAGGCAATTAATATCTACCTCCCTTTACGGGGCGAATTTATCTCAGACTGCTCTGGACGCAATGGGGCACTTTTATACCTATCCTCCGTCACAACCGTCGGGAAATAAATTGTCTGCCACATTGTTTTTCCTCTGTAACGGACGGTCCGAAGAGTATGGAGCAGCTGAAAGCATATTTGCCGATATATGGAAAAGCGGATATAATACGCTTCTCAATATCAACTATTTTTTGAAAAGCATGGAGGGATCGACTGCTGTTATCGGTAGTAACAATAAAGATGTATTGATGGGTGAGGCATACGGATTACGGGCTTATCTCCATTTTGACCTTTTCCGTTTGTTCGGCCCCAGATGGGAAGATCGTTCGAATATCAATAAGATTTTGCCGTATAGTAGAACTACGGATATGATACTGAATCATGTCGGTTATGAAGAAGATGTGTACTCCACTGCCGATGAATATTTGAATTATTTATTGGAGGATATTCGTGAGGCGGAACGGTTGTTGGCTGCTGACCCTATCCTGTCTGATGACTCTGCTATTAGTAAGGAGCTGATAAGTGATTTTTATAAGAATCGTAACAGACGTATGAATTATTATGCGGTGAAAGCGCTCGAAGCCCGTGTATTGCAATATATAGGAGACTATAAGAATGCGGCTATAGCAGCCAAGGTAGTGACTGATCAGATAGGGGAAAAAGGAAAAGTGTTCTCATGGACAAATGTTACAACCGTACTTGCCAATATGGATTACTCTTTCTTCAATGAAGTAGTTTTTGGAATCAACAATCCGGATATGCTTTCCAATTATAACTCCTTTTATAATAAAACGGATATAAACGATTTATATGCAGTAGACCGTGATAATTTGGTTCAAAACATCTATTCCGGTTTTGGTGATAACCTGAAAGCAATAATAGATGTCCGTGCCCGGCAGTGGACGGAAAGTAACGACCAGGGAGGAAGTTCTGTCTCCTATTCGCAGAATGGTACCTACATCTCTAACAAGTTTAATATTTCAGCCAATAGTAATCTTCCCGCGTTGGTCGATTTCCAACCGTTGATTCGTGTTACTGAAATGTATTATATTCAGGCGGAAGCAGCCTTGAAAGATGGTGATAAAAAGACAGCTGCCGAACTATTGAACACTGTTTCTTCTCATAGAGGCATTCCGGAGACTAGCTTTTATTACTTGACGGAGAATGATATGGATGAACAATTCTATTCCCACATAGAGAGTGAATATTATAAGGAGTTTTATGGGGAAGGGCAAGTTTATTTTTATCATAAGCGGATGAAGAGCGATCAGATGTTTCCCGGATACGGAGGAACTTCGGTGGCAGTAAATGCCAGTGCAATGTATAATATACCTATTCCGAATATTGAAACAGATATATAATTCAGTCTTTAAAAATAAATTCAATATGAAAAGAAACAGTTTTAAATGGTGTGTTTATACATTTCTATTTCTTGGGATAGGAATGGTATCTTGCGCTGACGAGGATTTAATGACTTATGAAGATGTTCCTCGAATTTATTTTAAATATGCTGATGCATCCTCTTCCGACTTTGGAGAAAATGAAGATCAGATCACTGTTAATATGGGATATGACAGGCCGTTGAAAAACGACAGTATCATTAAGATTCCTATCAAACTAATGGGACGAGTTTCGGAAACAGACCGGGCGGTAAAAGTAGTGATGATACCTGAAGAATCGACAGCCACAGAAGGAGAAGATATAGAGATTTTGTCTGCGTATCTACCTGCCAACTCAATCTTTGGTAATGTGGAAGTAAGGCTGAAACGTACGGAAGCCGTTGATAATGAAATGTTGTTTGCCCGTATCCGGTTGGCTTCGAATGAAAACTTTCATACGGATTATTCAACGTCCAGATATGATAAAGGAAACAATCGAAACGGATTGATTTATAGTATTTATTTTACGGCACTGGCTGAAAAACCCAGTTTATGGGCGGCTTCTTATTCGTCGATGACCTTAGAAAGTACATTCGGCGCATACAGTAATGCAAAAATGAATGTGATATATGAGGCTTGCGGAGTGACTAGAGAATATTTTGAGATTGATCCCGAAGATAACGACCCGACGGGTAAGGAAACGTTTACCAAACGTTTTTCGAGGGAAGTTTCTTTTGGAATGATTTCATTGATTAATCGTTACTTAGTAAAATATAAAGAAGAACATGGAGAACCTTTGGTGGATGAGTTTGGTGAAGAGGTCAAGACTCCTCTACCGAGTATTCAATAAAAGATGACGGATATGAAATATATAATAGATTTACGGATAATAATTGTATGTGTCGGGATACTGTCTCTGTTTGCGTGCAATGAAGACAAGGGCAATTATGACTATGAGGCAATCAATCGGGTGACAGAAATTGCTAACATTCAGGAGAGTTATTCTGTGGAAGTAGGAGAACGGTTGTTGATTACTCCTGAACTCAATACAACTTCGGGTAATACGGACAATCTGGATTATACGTGGTATTATAAAAGCGGTTCTGCATGGAATGTATTGCAGGAGGGTAAAGACTTTGATTTTGTTATAGCCGATCCTATCGGATCTCCGAATAGTACTTATACTTGTGCCTTCGAAGCAAAAAACAAAGTGACGGATATTGCTTACCGACAAATTTTCAGTATAAGAGTAGCGGGAACTTTCAACAAGGGATATGTCTTATTGTATGAGAAAGAAGATGGATTTGATATGGGAATGATCGTTCAGAATTCCCAGAATCAATATATACCGAAGTATAATATACTGGCTTCTACCGCACCTTCCCTGCAACGTGAAGGGGTGAAACCTTATGAACTCAATATCTTTGCTGACCCTACTGCTCCTCATCCATATCAGCCGGATGGTTCTAACCGTTCGGTTTACTTGCTGACCGACCATTATACGACACGTTTGAAAGTAGCAGATTTCAGTTGGGATCCTTCGTATGATATATCCAGTTCCGTGGAAAATGGTTCGCCTCTTCATCAAGACTATGTATCAGTTGGGCGGCCTATTGTAGCGGAAAAGATGAAAGTGGGTTATTTTGCTTTGAATGGTAATATAAAACCGCATATATATATGTATATGAAAGATGATAACGGACAGGGGAATTGGTATTTGCACAACACTTATCCTGTCTACTACTTCTTTTCCTATCCGATGAATGCTTATCGTACGGGGAATACCGTATACGATAGTAAACGTTATGAGCCCGCTCCGTTTATATCGTGTGGCAGCAGAATTACTATGTTTTTCAATCAGGAACAAAATAAATTCAGTTGCCAGACTACATACCGTTCTTCCAGTGATTTCAGTACATCGTTCTTCTTTACCGAAGATTTTCTGGATGAGTCTTCCGACCATATTTTCAACTTTAATGATAAAAATGAAGGATTGCTGTATATGAGCGAACGCTATACCACTATAAGTAAAATGACCTCTTTTGCTTTTCTGAAACAAAGCAACGGTACATTTAAATATATTGAGTATAGTTTGCCGTCTAACACTACTGCTTTGGTGACGAAAGATAATAAATTGAGAACGTGTATATTTGATGCGTCTACCGGCATTGACCATGCCAAATTTATTGCTGCCGCTCCCGAACCCAACAATGCGTTTATCTATTATGCAACTGAAGATAACCGGGTGTTTTATGCCGACGTATCGGGTAGCAATGCAGTGGTTAGAGAAATAACGGATGCGGTTCTTCCCGAAGGTTACAATGAAATAACCGCTTTAAAGTTTATGATTCCCAGTACAAGCAGTAAATATTTGGGAATCGCTACCTACAACAGTTCCTTAGGAAAGGATGAAGGAGGCAGAATAGACTTCTATTCCATGCCGAATGCTTCTTCCGGTGCACTTGCCATAGCGACGCACAAGGTGAATGATGATGAAACGATAGAGATGTCATGGAAAGGTTTTGGAAAGATAGTAGGTATGGATTATAAACCTTAAACGATTTAGAAAGATGAAAAATATGAAACTTAGAAAAATAATATGTCTGTTACTGGTGACTTGCAGTTCATGCAGCTTTTTTGCAGGATGCACGGATGACATCAACAATTATGAGAAACAGACAGCTGCTGAAGCTTCTAACAAAGTATTTATCAGCGATAAGTATGCTTCACTTGCTTTCAATGCCCAACGTACAGTAGAAGGTAAGGTTGCCAATATGGATACATTGGTTGCCAAACTGGTAGTCAATTGTACTTCTCCGGCAGGTGGCAATTTGACGGTGAAAGTTACTATTGATACATTGTTGGTAGATGTATACAATAAGAAAAATGAAACATCCTATCACCGGTTTGCAAGTAATTGGATCAGGTTGAATAAATCGACCCTGACCATTCCCGAGGGAAGTATGGAATCTGCAGATACACTTACCGTTGCCTTGACCCGGCCTTTGGACGGGTTTACCAGTATGGACGGATACATCATGCCGGTGCGTATCACTTCGGCTTCGGGCTATGATGCACAAGTAGATTACAGTAAAAGAGTCTCTTATCTGACGTTGGATGTGACACAGGAGAACGGTGTGGGATTTGAAGAAGGCAAAAACAGTGTGATGGTTGCAGGAAACGAAAGTTTCACCGGATACGATCTGCCGCTTATGGCTTATATTGCGTCAGACAATGATATAAATATCGGGCTGGAAGTAGACAATAGTCTGGTAGCAGCTTTCAATAGCAAATATGGGACAGCTTTCAAAACCCTTGCCGTGAGTGACTGGGAATTGGCCGATGTTGCGTTACCGGCCGGCAGTACAACGGCTACGGGACATATCGCCTATAAGGGAGAGACGTCGCAGTTTGCGGGTGATAATTATCTTGTCCCCATAAAGATAAAATCGGTTACGTCACCGGGTGCGGCAGAGCCTGTCAAGACTATGCGTACAGATGTATATTATCTGGTAGTGAATTCGGTATCCGGTGGGTACACGCTTGAAAGCGATGATACTGCGTTTGGTGTGCGACAGACAGAAAGGAGCGGTTATAAAGCCCTGTCGGAAGAATATAAATTTACTCAAGGCAGTTGGGAAAGTATGTTCGAAGGAGGTTTCTGGGTATTGGATGTTCCGGCCAGTGTCACAATCGATTTGGGACATGAAGTTCGCAATATCACCGGAATATATCTCAGGGCGAACAATAGCTCGATGTCTCCTGCAAGCATGGACTTGTCTTATGCCGGAGAGGAACTCTATAATGCTACCCGTCTTTCGGTGAGCCTCGGTTCAATAGCACTTCCCAGCCGATGCGAACACATGTACTTCAAGTTTGCCGAACCTGTGAATGCCCGCTATATCGGACTGAATAATATGGTAGCTAAATCGAAGTACTATTCTTGCAAAGATTTTTATATATATACTCAAAATGAATAATCCATGAAAAAATTATTATTAATGATCCTTCCTGCGTTTATCTGTGCAGGAAGTTTGTTTGCCCAAACATCTACTGTCAGTGGCGTGTGGGAAAGGGGTAAAACAAAAGCAGTCAAAATGTTCAAGATTGTAGAAGGCGGTAACTTGTCGGAAGTGGCCACTTCTGCGTTAGGAGAAGACGGTAGTTTCCGGATGACGTTTACCCCAGAGCAGGAAGGGTATTTCGTGTTGGGTACTTCCTCTTCGGTATTTCAGAATCGTTATACATTTTATATGAAGCCGGGCGACCCATTGAATGTGCGGATATTACCCGAAAGTTATGAACTGATAGGAAAAGAGAATACGGCGGAGAACAAGGAAATGGCCCGTTGGCATGATTTTATTTTTCCTCTGGAAGATAAAGCTGTGTATTTTATGGGAAAACACAGTACGTATGTAGACTTTTTTCCGCTGTTGGAAGAGAAACTGGATAAACTGGGTTCTTATAAAGTGAAGAAAACAAAGAATAAGGTTTTCGACACTACGTTTGCTGATTTTCGTAAGTATGATTTGCTGTTCAATGCTGTACAGTTCATTTATACGGTAAGGACAGCACATCCGCAGAAGGAGGATTTTATTGATTATTACCGGCAGATAGATATTCCTGCTATCGCCCGTACTGCAGGCATTCTCAATTATCCCAACGGATTGCGTTTATTTGTCAATGCATATATGCTCAAGTCCATGGTATCTGATTCCTCATCAGCCGGAGAGAAACGAAAGAATCCCGTTTCGGCTATGTTGAAAGAAGACATTGGGATGATTAGTAATGATACTATTAAAGGAGAAATAGCGTTAATGTTCAGCGGAATGAGCAAGACACAGGTGGGACTGGAACAATATAAGAAAGAATATGGCAGTTTCCTCATCACCGACAGTCAGAAAGAGCGTTGGCAACGTATTGAAGATAACTTTAGAGAGAGTATGGAGAAGAAAGAAATCATTAACTTGACGTTCCCTAATGCGGAAGGAAATGATATTTCTCTTTCCGATTTTCGTGGCAAGGTTGTCTATATTGATATCTGGGCTACCTGGTGCGGTCCGTGTAAAAAGGAGATGCCGGCTATGAAAGCACTGGAAGCCGAATATAAAGACAATAAAGATATTGTATTTATGGGGATTAGTGTCGATGCGTCTAAAAATATCCAGAAATGGAAGGACTTCGTGATAAAAGAACAGCTTCCCGGTGTACAGCTTTTTGCCGGAGACATGGCAGGACCTGCATTGTCCAAACCTTATAAGATAACAGGTATTCCTCGTTTTATGCTGGTTGGCAAAGACGGCAGTCTGCTTTATATGGATGCTCCGCGTCCTTCTTCTTCCGAGATACGGGCAGTGTTGAACGACGCATTGAAAAAATAAACGATATTATCAATAGACTGATATACAAGCACTTCAATGGGTATTGATAGCAGAGTTGTTGGGTATATATATCCTGTTTGTTGGCCATATATACCCAACATGTTGTATCTATATGTCCAGCGCGTTGTATCTATATGTCCAATACATAGCCTTCAGTACCCTTTTTTCAATGTAATAGACTATGAAATACTTGAAAATAATTATATGCTTTCTGTTCTTTCCGTTGACAGCAAACGGAAAAGCGGATCAAGACAGCATCCGTCTTGCTTTGAAACACATGGAAGACGGTTTGAAAACAAAAGAAATCGCTGTTGCACAAAAGAGTTTTGCTCCCGAATTTTCTATCAGCATTTATTCGTTGCCCTTTGCATCCGGTTTGTTGAAACAGATTATGGAAGTTATAACTTTCCAATCTATCCAACCCGACTGGAAGGGGATGAAAACAAAGGGAAACGTCACCAGTCTGGAGGTCCGTTTCACATTGGCCGGCGGACAAGAAGAGAAGAGCATGATAGCTTTCAATGAGTCTGGAAAAATTCTCTTTGTCGATTATTTCGATCGGCTGTTCGGTGATAGCCGTTACCGGAAATCATCGTTGGCAGCCGTTCTGCCTTTTCGGATAGAGGGTGGCTCTATCATTTTGTCTGCCCGCTTGAACGATAGCCCCCGGGTGATGTCATTCTTGCTTGATACGGGAGCTGACGGAATGGCTATCCGCCGTTCGTTGGCAGATAGCATAGGACTGAAAGTCAGTCATTCGCAAGAAGCGAGTGTTGTAGGCGGACGGAAAACGGTGCAGATATCTGCCGATAATGTACTTCGTCTGTCGGACAGTTTATCATTGAAAAAGCAGAATATTGCAATTTTCGAGAGGGTGCGTAACGGTACGGATGGCATCATCGGGCTGAATCTGATAAGAAAATATATCACTGAAGTGAATTTTGATACGCAAACTATTTCGCTTTATACCTTCGGTGATTATATCTTTCAGAGGAAAGGACGTATGATCCCCCTTAGGGTACCGAGCCTTATCATGTTACCTTCCGTATTGAATCTGACCGGGGATAAAAGTATTTCGGGCAATTTTATAATGGATACGGGAGCTAATTATTATTTGATAGCTTTTAGTCGGTTTGTTCGTCAAAACAGGCTGTTACTGAGCGGATTCAAACCCGAGGGAAGTGGGGCGACAGTGAGTTTGGGGCATTCAACACCAGTTTTTTATGGTCATGCACGTTCATTAAAAGTAGGCAGTGTAGTGAGCAAAAATGTACCTGTCACTCTTCAAGCTTCAACGGGCGGTGATTCTTCAAATCATACCGATGTAGACGGATCGATAGGTATACAGTTTTTCAGTGATTTCAATTTTACGATCGACTTATTGAGAAAAGTAGTACACCTGTCTCCTCGTAAGAAGTTAAAGTAAGGCATTCTTTCAGTAATGGCAGTGCAGTTATAGTCAGGGGAATGTTTTGCGGAAGTATACCGGTCGAATGAAGAACATCATTAAAAAATGTTCAATAGAATTAATAACCTGGAGTTTTTTGAGTTATCTTTGTTGTAGCTAATTAAACAATAAAAAGATGACTGTAATTTTTCCTTCACCCATTTTCGGTCCTGTTCATTCCCGCCGTTTGGGTGTTTCTTTGGGAATAAATTTATTACCGGACGACGGTAAAGTTTGTTCGTTCGATTGCATTTACTGTGAATGCGGCTTCAATGCCGAGCATCGTACAAAGAAGCTTCTTCCCACCCGTGAAGAGGTTCGTACAGCCCTTGAAGAAAAACTAAAAGATATGCAGGCAAATGGTCCTGCTCCCGATGTACTGACATTTGCCGGAAATGGTGAACCGACTGCACATCCCCATTTCCCGGAAATCATAGATGATACTCTTGCACTTCGGGACAAGTATTTTCCGAAAGCGAAAGTCAGTGTATTAAGTAATTCTACATTTATCGACCGCCCTGCTGTATTTGATGCACTGAATAAGATAGATAATAATATCTTGAAACTTGATACAGTGGATGAAGAATACATTCACCGGTTAGATCGTCCGAATGGAAAATATTCTGTAAAGAAGATTATCGAGAAGATGAAAGAATTCAAAGGAAACTGTATCATTCAAACTATGTTTCTCAAAGGGAGTTACCTGGGAAAGGATATGGATAATACCTCAGATAAGTTTGTACTTCCCTGGTTGGAGGCGGTAAAAGAAATCGCGCCCCGGCAAGTGATGATTTACACGATTGACCGTGAAACCCCTGATCATGATTTGCAGAAGGCAACTCACGAAGAGTTGGACCGGATTGTAGAATTGATTAAGAAAGCCGGCATTCCGGCAACAGCTTCTTATTAATTATAAAACAGAAAGCATACCAACAGAATTTTTCAATTATCAATGATATTATCAGGATTCCTTCAATCAAGATTGATTGGAGGAATTAATGTGTATTTATTGTGTTTAAACAGACAAAAACAGAGAAAGCAAATAGAGATTTTTTCGTAAGTATTTTAATGCCAATCCCATATGATATTCTACAGTTTTTTCACTGATAGACAATTGCTCGGCAATTTGTTTATAGGTTAAGTTTTGCTCCCGGCTCATGCGAAAGATTTCTTGCTGCCGTGGAGGCAATTGTGATATTAGTACTGAAAGATACTTTTTTAAATCGGATAATTCCAACTTATTTTCTTCTTCATATTCTTGTTCCATTGCTTGTAGAACAGTAACTTTCAGAAATGAGTAGTGTAATTTTTTGCGTGAATAATTAAAAATCATATTACGGGTAATGATAAAAAGAAACCCTTCAAAAGGCTGCTCTTCATCTATCAGATGTCTTGCTTCCCAGAGTTTGATGAAAACCTCTTGTACCACTTCTGCGATATCTTCAGAAGAAACTAGATAAAGCCGGGTAAAGCCATAGACCTTTTCCCAGTAATGTTTATATAGAAATGAAAAAGCATCTTCATCTCCATTTTTAAACCTTCTAATCAACTCTTTAGATATCATTTTATCTTTTTGGGACAAAATTAGCTAAATACTTTCTAAAAAAAAAATTGCTTTTTCACCAGGGTCTCCAATTTTTGATGTGTATTTAATAATAGAATAACAAATAATAGAGAAAAGTAATGAGTTATAAAAGTGAATTAATTAGAAAATTATTTTCAGACAGACTGAAAAAAGACGAATTAAAGGATCTGTCCGAAATAGATATGATAGAGCGCAAAATGAAAGTGCAATGGGAGGAACAAAATCCGATAGCGGAAAACTCGGAAAGAGTAGATCCGGAAATCGGAGATTATATTTGGGCTAAAATAGTCAAAGAATATAAAGTACGTTCGAAACGTAAGTCAATTCGACAGTTCTATTATCCGTTGGCAGCAGCCTGTGTGGCTTTAGTCGCAGTTTTGGGAGGTTGGCTTTTTTATGTGAATAGTGATTTCTTCGTTAAAGAAGAATTTGCTGAGGTAGTAGCCACCCGGAATATGTTGTATCAGTTGCCCGATAGTTCTGAAGTATGGATGTATCCGAATAGTTCCATCCGTTTTGCCAAGAACTTCAATAAAGACAGAAGAGTATGGTTGGAGGGTAGTTCCATGTTCCATGTACGTAAGCAGCATGGGAACACCTTCAAAGTTTATATTGATAAAGCCTTTATCGAAGTAAAAGGTACCCGGTTTCTAGTAGATAAAAAAGAAGCGGGAAATAATGAGATTACGCTGTTCAACGGTTGTGTTGAGTTTAATGTAGAGGCGACCGGCAAACAGATAGTAATGAAGCCCATGGAAAAGATTTTTTATAACTCAGTTAATGCGGAAATAGGAATACGGAAGATTGAAAATATAGAATGGCAGGATGGTAAATTCAAGTTTGACGCTATGCCGCTTAACCGCCTCATTTCTATCATTAATCAGATGTATCATGCTAATATAGTGTATGAAGGTAAGGACGAAACTTCTCCGTTCAGTGGTACCATTCGTCAGGAGGAAGCGTTGGATGATATTATTCTCAAAATCTGTTTCCTTATGAATTTGAAAGAAGAAAGAGTAGGTAACACAATCATTATCAGAAATTGAATTTTAATAAACTATATGTCTAATCTAATAAAATGAGAACATGAAAAAATGTATTTTTTTGTATCGACAGCGGTATTTGAGCTATCTCGTATTACTCTTATTATTATGGCCAACTGTGATGTTAGCAGCACAAGGGAATATTCAGATAAAGGGAAAGTTCTCTCTCAAGGAGGCTATCCGGTATATAGAAGAAACGAGTGATTATACTTTCTTTTATAAAGATAGTGACTTGAAAGATAAATCAAAAAAAGAGATTAATTGTAGTGGTACAATTGAGGAAGTCTTGAAAAATCTATTTAATGGAAGTGGAGTTAATTATATAATTAAAGGAAAAGAAGTCATTTTTAAAGTAGCAAATGCTCAAAATGCCGAACAGCAACAGCCGAAAAAACGTGTAATTACAGGTACTATAATTGACGGAGAGACAAAAGAGCCTATTATTGGAGCTAGTGTATGGTTGAAAAATAGCTCATCAGGTACTGTTACCAACTTGGACGGTCACTATTCTCTTACAATTGAAGGTATTGGTGGTGTACTAGAATTTTCATACATTGGTATGAAGAAGCAGGAAATAGCTATCAGCAATAAGAATGTTATTGATGTAATATTAAATCCGGATACAAAGAAGCTGGACGAAGTTGTAGTAGTAGGTTACGGACGTCAGAAGAAGGAAAGTGTTGTAGGTGCTATTTCTTCATTGGATGTGGGTGAACTCAATATACCGGGTTCTAACATCTCCAATGTACTGGCGGGGCAACTGGCAGGTGTTGTCTCTATGCAGGCATCCGGTGAGCCGGGTAAAAATAGTGCTTCCGATTTTTATATCCGTGGTATAGCTTCTTTTAAAGGTAACTCTACTCCGCTAGTTCTGGTTGACGGTATCGAACGGGAACTGGACTTGGTTGATGTAGATGATATTGCTACATTTTCTATCTTAAAAGATGCTTCTGCTTCGGCAGTATATGGTGTACGTGGTGCGAATGGCGTTATTTTGATTACTACCAAGAAAGGCAGTGAAGGCAAACCTCGTATTAATGTACGTGCGGAAATGGGTTTTAAAACTCCGACACGTATGCCGCAAATGGCAAACTCTGTACAATGGGCCGAGATGTATAATGAGGCTAAAGGCCTGACGGGTAATGGTGATGGAGGCTATTCATCGGAAGCTATTCAAAAATATAGTGATGGTTCTGATCCTGATTTATATCCAAATGTAAATTGGTTAGACCAGATGTATCGAAATTTGGCTTCGAGCGAACGTGTGACATTGAACCTTTCTGGAGGCGGTGATATTTGTAAGTATTATGTATCAGGTGGTTTTTATAATGAAGGCTCTATATTTAGAAACGCCGGGGATGTTTATGATTATAATTCTTCTATTCATTATACAAAATTCAATTTTCGTGCCAATATGGATTTCTCCGTTACACCGACTACAACATTCAATGTGAATTTGGCTAATATTTATGAAAGTTCGTGGGGACCGGGAGCTACGACATCTGATATTTGGGGATATGCATTTAACACCTCTCCAAATGCATTTCCTGTGGAATATTCTGATGGTACTCTTTCTGCACCAAGTGCAGCCAGTGGTAGTAATCCATGGAATCTGCTGGTACATTCCGGTTATCGTGAGCAAAGTTGGAATTCAGCCCAATCATTGATTGGTGTTACTCAAAAATTGGATATGATAACTCTAGGGTTAACTGCCAATATTAAATTTTCTTGGGATGCATCTAATAATACGTTGCAAGTTCGTTCAAAGACCCCACCTCAGTTTCATGCAACAGGTCGAAATGAAGACGGTTCATTAAATTATAAAACAATATATGAGGGTTCCAATAATCTGTCGTATGCTGCTCCAGTGACCGTATCTAAGATTACTACTTATATGGAAGGTTCTCTTAATTATACTCGTTTATTTGCTCAAAAACATCGGATAGGAGCTTTGTTTTTGTACAATCATAAAATTTATAAGTTATTGACAGCAGAGAATCAGAAAAAATCATTACCATATAAAAGTCAGGGACTGGCAGGACGTTTGACTTATGCTTATATGGATAGATATTTTGCCGAATTCAATATGGGATACACTGGTTCTGAGAACTTTGCTCGTGGCCATCGTTTTGGATTCTTTCCAGCTTATGCAATAGGTTGGATGGTGTCCAGTGAGAAATGGTTTGAACCGTTGACTAAAGTAGTTAATGATCTGAAATTGAAAGCGTCTTATGGTAAAGTGGGTAATGATGACATTGGAGCCTCCAGAAGATGGGCTTATGAACCTTCTGTCAATACAGTAACAGGATGGTCATACGGAAAAACTGCAAATCAGACAGGTACTGGTTATCGTGTAGGAGAAATTGAGAATACAAATGTTTCTTGGGAAGAGGCAACTAAGGTAAATGCAGGTATTGAACTTCGTTTGTTCGAAAAATTAAAGATTCAAGCTGATTATTTTTATGAAGAACGTAATGGTATCTTTCTGGCTCGTGCTGGGCTACCGGCTATTGTCGGCCTTACTACTACTCCATATGTAAATGTAGGTAAAGCGAAGGTATCTGGTCTAGATGGAACACTGGAATATCAGCAACAGGTAGGTAAGGTTTTACTGACAGGTCGCGGAAACTTTACTTTTTCGCGTAACCAGATGTTGGATAATGATGAACCAGATTGGGAATATAAATATCAAAATTCTATTGGCAAACCGTTTGGCCGTAATGGTGCAGCGCAACGTAAGGGATTTATTGCTTTGGGATTTTTTGAAAGTCAGGCAGAAATAGATAATAGTCCGAAACAGATGTTTGGTGAATATAGGGTTGGTGACGTTAAGTACAAGGATGTAAATGGAGATGGTAAAATTGATACGTATGACCAGATTGCTATTGGCTATACTGATCTTCCTGAGATAACATACGGGTTCGGATTGACAGCAAAATGGAAGAATTTTGATGCAAGTGTATTTTTTCAAGGGGTAGCGCGTACTTCTATCTATTTAGCGGGTACACCTTTGCGTCCTTTCAGTAGTGATAATATGGATCGTTCTGCTATCTATGAAGATCTTTATAAGTATTCATGGAAAACGACCAATACTCCTGAACAGAATGCTTCTGCTAAATATCCCCGTTTGAGTTACGGTGCAGAAGCAGGCAGTTCTAACAATAGCCAGTCGTCTACTATGTGGTTACGTGACCGTAGTTTTCTTCGTTTGAAAAACGCAGAAATAGGATATACATTGCCAAAAACCTGGTTGAACAAGACCTTTATTAAGTCTTTTCGTTTCTATATCGCTGGTACGAACCTTCTTACATTCAGTAAGTTTAAATTATGGGACCCTGAATTGCTGGATACTACCAATGGAGCAAAATATCCGAATAACATGACCGTTACTATCGGCCTAAATGCTAATTTCTAATCAATAATACAGAATCAATATGAAACTATCATTAGTAAAATATATATTGTTATTTTGCGGGGTTATTCCTTTGTTAACTTCGTGTGAAAGTTTTCTCGATAAACAGGAAACGGAAGATCTTACTTTTGAACAACTTTGGCAGAAGAGAGCATATACACGCGGGTATTTCTTGAATGCAATGAGTTTTTTGCCAAATGATTTGACTGGCTATGTTAGTACTCCTCAAAGCACTGCTACTGATGAATTGATCAATGCATCGAATGCAGCTGCTGAGTCAATGAATACGGGAGCTTGGAATGCATCCAGCGTACCAGGTGCTAATTTTAATTTGTATAACGGAATACGTGAATGTAATATTTTTATGCAGAATGTTTACAGTTGTTCAGATCCTACCGTAACACAGGAAGAAAAGGATGAATGGTACTGGTATACACGTTGGGCACGAGCATATTATTACTTCTTGATGATGCGTAATTACGGACCTATATTTTTGTTGGGAGATGAGATATTGCCATATGATGCTACGACAGAATCTCTATATCGTCCGCGTAATACTTGGGAACAATGTGTTGATTATGTTGTAAATGAAATGACTCAATGTGCTACCTACTTTAAAGAACACGGGAAAACAACTTGGACGGTAGATGCAGAATATGGGCTACCTACCGAGGGAGCTGCTTTAGCTGTGATTTCACGGTTAAAACTTTATTCAGCCCGTGATCTATATAATGGTAATAGTTTATACAATACCGTAAAGAATCCTACAACACCCGATTTTCCGGAATTATCAGATCAATATCTGTTTCCTCAAACTTATAGTAATGAAAAATGGAAAGAAGCAGTGCAGGCTGCCAAAGCTGTCATAGATTTGGGAGTATACGAGTTACATAGAGACGCTTCAGATGACCCGTATGCTAATTATCTTGGCATTACGCAGGTAGATTGGAACAAAGAACTTATCTGGACTACCGGATATGCAAGTCGGGCTATTATAGCCAGAAGAACGACTCCGACGGGTGTAAAGACCAAAAAAGGAGGTAATGGAGCAGCTTATGGAGCACTAGGACCCTCGCAACAACAGGTGGATGCTTATGCGATGGATAATGGTAAGTATCCGATTACTGGATACGAGATAGATGGAACTCCTAAGGTTGACGAAAACTCTGGATATAGTGAAAATGGTATAACTGAATTTGCAAATCCTTTTCTTGAATATTTAAGTAAAGGTGACACATATCAGGCTAAATATTATAAAAGAGCAACTCGGAATATGTTTATTAATCGTGAACCACGTTTTTATATAGCTGTGTATTGGAGTGATAGTTACTGGAGATGCGGTCCGGGTAAAGATGACTATGTATTGTGTAACTTGGCAAAAGATGGTAATTCAAATACTTCTCATGACCATTCGAGAAGTGGATATCTAGTTAATCGTTTTTGTGATCATACTGCTAGTTTTGTGAATAATCAACCGGGTAATATGGTATTTCCGACATTCCGTCTTGGAGAAATTTACTTAAACTTTATTGAAGCAGCTTTGGAATGGGAGAAAAGATCGAGAGACAGTCAGTATCGTACAACAGCTATGGAGTATTGGGCTGATCTGCGTGCTCGTTCAGGTATGGATCCAATAACGGAAGTCTATCCGGAAGCTACAATAGACCAATTGATAGAACTTTGTCGCAGAGAACGCAGGATAGAACTTGCATTTGAAAATCATCGTTTTTTTGATACTCGTACATGGATGATTGCTACAACTACGGATAATGGACCTATCTATGGTATGAATGTAGAGGCACAGGCTGTTAACACGGAAGATACTCCGGATACTTTTTGGCGTAGGACAGTAGTTCAAAACCGTGTGTTTAGAGCTAATCACTTTTTATATCCGTTCAGTCAGAGAGAACTAGACCGTAACAAACTATTGACCCAAAATTATAATTGGAGATAGAATTATAGCATTAAAACAATCTAATCAGATTTTAATTTATATGAAGACAAAAATATATATCCTTTCGTTGTTAGGCGGTTTGTTGCTGACTATGGTGGCTTGCTTGAACGATGGAAAAGACGATTATCTGGATGATTATGAATCATTCCTTTGCATTTTGAATAGTAATGAGCAGGATATTACCTTTTATAATACTGGAGAGTCTGCTGCTTACAATATAACGATTGACAAAGGTGGAAACGACCTGAATATGTTAGCTTCAGCTACATTGAAAGTATTGAATGAGTTCGATATTGAATATTACAATAATGAGAATAAGACTAATTTCAAGCCATTGCCTGCTGATTGTTATGAATTGCCTTCCGACATGACCGTCTCTTTTGGAGAAAAAGAACTGTATAAGATTAAAACGGTAACCTTTCATCCTGAGAAAATTTCTGTATTGAGTACGGGTAATTTCACTTATGTGTTGATGTTGGAGCTTACGGACGGTACTTCTACCATTAATGAAAAAAATAAGTATATCATCGTGAAGCCTACTGTTTATCAGCCTGCTTTCTCTCTTTCAGAGTCAGGATTTAAACTTCCGTTTACTATTACTGAAGGTGTGACTGAGTATATATATGAGCTTCCTGTGACTTTGAATACTGCTCTCACAGAAGATATAACCTGCGATGTAACAGTTAAAAAGGAACTATTGGATGAATATAATGCTACATCTCCCATTGAGTATTCATTAATATCAGACAAGGGCAACAACTATACTATCGGTAAACTGACCTTTAGCAAAGGTAATGTTACAGCGAATCTGACCGTGAAGATTGATATAACTAATCTAGAAGGGAACTTTGCACTTCCGTTAGAAATAACTTCTACAAAATATGCCTTTTCCGGTGAAAATACAGTTATTATCGGATTACAGAATTCAGCACCGAAGATTACGCTCACACCGGATATGATGACCTTGATAGGCACAAATTTTGCTGACGGTAATGGATTTGCCGACTGGTTGGATGGCAAATTGGCTACTCAGGCACAAGTTACTTACGGAGGAGGTGCGCCCGCCTTCCCGCATCAAGTGGATATTCATCTGAATAGTGCTATTTCCAAGTTGAGAGTAAGATATGCAACTAGAAATACTAATCAGCATCCTACTAAGTTCATCATTTATGCTAGTAATGATGGCGCAAACTGGAAAGAAATAAAAGTATTTACCGCAGAAGCAGACGGTCTTCCAGTATCGGCTACCACTTATTATGATACTTGTCCGACGATGTTGCTAGGCGATTCATATACTTATGTTCGTTTTGAGGTTCATAGTTCTACTAATCCGAGTAAATTTAATACATGGGCACTCTCGGAGTTTGAATTATATGGTAAATAACTGCTCTCTCTTAAATCTAACAAATAATTAATCTTAAGGGCTGGCAAGGGGATAATGCAGTGATGCATAAATTCTTTTTAGTCAGTCCTTTTTAAACGAAAAGAATATGAAGAATTATTTTTTATATGTATTCATATCCCTGTTTCTTTTTTCCTTGTCGTCCTGTAAAGATGATAAGGATGTGGTGGCTGTATTGGAACTAGGTTTGGAAAATGCAGATTTTTATAAAGAAGCAGGCTCTGTTGTTATTGATGTAAAATCACTTCCTGCAGATTGGACCGCTTCTGTGGATGTGGAAGGAGAACAGTGGTGTAAGACTGAACCTGTCAATTCGGGTGCAGGTGTGAAGATTAGTGTGATAAGTAACCCGAACAAAACTGTCCGTAATGCTTCGGTGGTTATCAATAATGGAAAATTGAATAAGAAGATTCTTGTACGTCAGTTAGGTACTGATACTGATATTTTAGTATCTCCTTTCGCTTTTACTTTGCCTCCGGTAGGTGGAACAGTCGCTTTTACTGTCACTACCAATCTGACGGAAGCGGAACTGGATGTCACCTATCCTTCTTGGATAAAGAAAGAGGTAGACACACGTGCTGCAACGATTGAAATACCTTATAAGTTTACCGTAGATACTCATGAGGGAAGTAGTGTACGTACGGAGAAGATAGTGATAAAGGATAAGAACTCTAATATTTCAGCAGAAGTTACAGTTATTCAGAATGGATTGGATGGATATACATTTGGTGATACTGAAGGAATTGCGGATGATGTTCAGTTGGAAGTAGTCAGAGGGGAAGCATCTACGGCACATGGTGGTGAAGGGATTGAAAAATCTTTTGATAGTGATATGAGTACTATTTATCATTCTAATTATCCTTTTGCAGAAGGGGTTACAAGCCATTATCCGGTCATGTTGACTTACTATTTCAAGGAAAATACGGAAGCACTTGATTACTTTATCTATTATCCGCGTATAAGCGGTTCGAACGGGAATTTTGGTGAAGTGGAAATTCAGGTATCGACTGAAGAACACCCGGCTTTTGAAAGTGTAACGAATGAAACCAATTTCGATTTCGGTTCCAAAGGTGCGGTAGTATCTTTTTCTTTTGATAACACAATACAGAAACCGAAGGCAGTTCGCCTGATTATTAAGTCCGGTGTGAATGGGCATGCTTCCTGTGCGGAAATGAAGTTCTTTGCTAGGAATCCGGAAGGTTTTGACCCATTGACCCTTTTTATGGATGTTACTTGTTCCAAGTTACGGTCTGATATAACAGAGGAAATGATAAAGGCCTGTACTTATCCATTTTTTAAGAACATAGCTTATTATATGCTGAAAGATAAATATCCGGCTGACTTCCGTATTGCGGATTTCAAACCTTATCAACATCCAGATATACAGGCTACTATCAATAAGACAGGCACTTATAGTCTATTGGATAATCCTACGGGTATCTTTGTGAAAGCGGGAGAAACATTGATTGTCATGGTAGGTGAAACGCACGGGCAACATTTGAGTCTAAGAGTACAGGACATGGATACCCCTAATGCTGATGGTTTCAATAACAGCATTTCTTATAGCTTACGCACAGGTATAAATAAAATTGTTTCGGAGAAGAAAGGGTTAATCTATGTGATGTATCATGTCAATGGTAATCCGGTAGACTATGACGAGGTAAAGATACACTTTGCGTCAGGAAGTGTTAACGGATACTTTGATGTAGCAAAACATACCCGTGAACAGTGGGGTACTTTACTAAACGGAGCTGTCGATGGCTATTTTGATGTTGTAGGGAATTATGCTCATCTCACTTTTCCTGTCAGCAAACTAAAAAGTACATCTAATGGGAGAGATTTAATTAACCTTTTTGATGATATTGTATATAAGGAACAGATATTCATGGGTTTGAGAAAATACAACAATAATGGTGGCATCGGTACGGATACCGACAATCGTATGTTCAGAAACCGTATGTATTTCAATGTCATGTACGGACAGGGAGATTATATGTATTCCACTTCTTATCATACGGCATATCATTTTTCAACGATGGATAATCTGTGCAGTGTAGATCAAATGAAGACTAACAACTGGGGGCCTGCCCATGAGGTAGGGCATAGTAATCAAACCCGTCCGGGACTGAAATGGTTTGGAATGACCGAAGTAACAAACAATATTTGTTCGATGTACATTCAGAAATTATATGGAATTAATTCCCGTTTGCTAACTACAACGCCAAGTAATGCTTACAGTAATTACTACGAGCATGCAATGACTTTAGCATTCGGGAATAATGATATTTTTCATGCAAAATTAGGAGATGTATTCGATAAATTAGTACCTTTTTGGCAGTTAGAGTTATATATGGAATATGTATTAGGAAAAACGGATTTTTATAAGGATGTATATGAATATATACGTGTCAATAAGGACTTGCCTACCGATGGTGAACGTCAAATAGAGTTCGCCTATAATTGTAGTAAGGCGGCAGGATTGGATTTGACGGATTTCTTTGTAAAATGGGGTTTTCTGAAATCTGGTTCATATGAATTCAACGACTCTTATGGCGATGGAAAAGTGGTAGTGACGGAAGCTCAGGTAAGTGCTCTTAAAAATAGAATTCGAAATTTAGGATATTCTGTTCCGAAACATAAGCTGGAATATATCTGTGATAGTAACTTAGAGGCTTATATAAATAATGCAGCCGTAGTTGCCGGAACAGCTACCCGTTCCGGTTCCAAACTATCAATGTATGGTTGGCGGAATGTGGCTGTTTATGAAGTTAGCGATCATGCAGGAAAAGTAATATTTGTATCACCGCAATCTTCGTTTACTGTAAACACTACGTTACCCGAAGATTATAAAGTAAATGCTATTGCAGCGAATGGTGCTAAAACACAAGTAACGTTTTAAATTCATAAATTATGAATAGAAACAGGGATTTTGTGTGGGGAACATCAAAATTTGATGTGTATTTATAGCAAGTGATAAATCTTAATTAAATAAGGCATGAGAAACTTAGAGTATGTATTTTGTACATTAGTAGGTATTTCTTCGATACCTAACACGTTATTGGCAGGACAAGCACAACCGAGAAAAAAGCCGATCAACAAGCAACAACCGAACATCATTCTGATTGTAGCCGATGACCTTGGATATGGTGACTTAAGTTGCTACGGTGCTCATCGCATCTCTACACCGGGTATGGACCGTATAGCTAATGAAGGAATCCGCTTTACACAAGGATTCTGTACGGCAGCTACTTCTACCCCCAGCCGCTACTCTGTTATGACAGGACTTTATCCGTGGACAAGTAAGGACGCAAAAATTCTTCCGGGCAATGCAGCATTGATTATTGATACGGAAAAGATAACCTTGCCTAAATTGATGAAACAGGCAGGCTATGCTACTGGATCCATAGGAAAATGGCATATCGGACTGGGAGACGGTAATGTAGACTGGAATAAGGATGTTCATCCTGGTGCGGCCGAAATAGGGTATGATTATTCATTTATTCAGGCAGCTACGAATGACCGTGTTCCATGTGTCTTTCTCGAAAATGGACGTGTAGTGGGATTAGACCCTAACGATCCGTTGTATGTGGATTACCGTAAGAACTTTCCCGGTGAACCGACAGGAAAGAATAATCCCGAATTGCTTCGTATGCATCCGAGTGTAGGTCATGCCGGTTCGATAGTAAACGGGGTTCCTCGTATCGGATTCCAGAAAGGTGGTAAAGCGGCACAATGGAAAGATGAAGAAATGGCGGAATTATTTCTAGATAAAGCCAAACAGTTCGTCAACGACCATAAAAATGCTCCTTTCTTTCTCTATTACGGATTACATCAGCCACACGTTCCTCGTGTTCCAAATGAACGCTTCGCAGGAAAGTCGCCTATGGGACCGCGTGGGGATGCTATTCTGGAAGCAGACTGGTGTGTATCTGAATTTCTGAAAGAACTGGACCAGTTGGGATTGGCGGAGAATACGATTGTAGTGTTAACTAGTGATAATGGACCAGTGCTGGATGACGGATATAAGGATGATGCAGTGGAATTGATAGGCGATCATAAGATAGCAGGTCCGCTTCGCGGAGGAAAAACAAGTATGTTTGACGGTGGTACACGTATCCCTTTCATGCTTCGTTGGCCGGCAGTAGTGAAGCCGCAGGTTTCTGATGTCTTTGTATGCCAAATGGACTTGCTGGCTTCCTTTGCATCTTTGCTTGGACAAACTTATCCTGAAAAATTGGATAGTGAGAATACGTTGGATGCTTTCCTCGGAAAGAGTAAAAAAGGACGTGAAGAACTTGTTATCGAAGGCATGTTCAATTATGCATATCGTCAGGGTGACTGGGCGTTGATTCCTCCTTATTTTAATCCTTATAGCAAAGAAGACGGTGAGTTTATCGGCTTGGGATATGGATATAAACTTTATAACTTGAAGAAGGACATAAGTCAACAGGAAAACTTGGCAGATAAATATCCGAAGAAGTTGGGTGAGATGATTAATCGTTTCGAATATCTGAAGTCAACTACAAATAAAGTGACACGTTACTAACTTATAATATTTTTTCCAAAAACGAGACCGTCTCAAAATGATTTTGGGATGGTCTCACTTGTGTCTGCAAAAAATGGGCAAGCCCAAACTTCGCTCAGCCAAGACTTGCCCGTGTCCCTAATTTTTTGTATCTTAGGGAATCAAGTACAATAGCCCAAAGATAATGTTTAAAAGTTACACCTCCAACGATAATCAGCTTTTACCTCCATGTTTAGGCGATTTTATCCCCTAGAACGATCCGTTCTTGTCTGCCAACTTTTATTATAATGAAGAAACCGACGGCATGTACTGTCCGATGGGACAGAGAATGGAAAGACTTTCCGATGCAAAGCGGGTAACAGACAACGGTTTTGTACAGACCATATCAAGATACAGGGCATGTAACTGTAACGCCTGCCCGTTAAGATGCCGGTGTCACAGAAGCCGGTCAGAAAGGATAGTACAGGTGAATCACCGCCTGAGAAAAATCAAGGAAAGGGAACGTGAAAAGCTCCTGTCACCGGAAGGTCTTAAATACCGCAGTCAGCGGCCACAGGATGTGGAAGCCGTATTTGGAAACCTCAAGAACAACAAGCACTTCAAGAGGTTCCACCTTCGTGGACTTAAGAAGGTGGAAATTGAGTTCGGCCTGCTGGCCATAGCACACAATCTTGCAAAAGTAGCCTCTTAGGAGGCTTATGGCAACGAAAAAAACTGTTTGAAAGAATGAAATCTTCAAAAAGAAGCTTGTAAACTCCTTTTTTTTGAGAAGAATCCAAATAACTTCAATCTGAAATGAAACAACAGAGGCCAGCTCAAGTTTATTTTGAGACGGCCTCTGTTTTGGAAATCTTTGTTGTGAGAGTATTGACCGCTTATTGTTTTATGAATGCTATTTGGCTAATCATTAGGTTACCTCCTTGTTTCGTATGGGTTTTTAGAACTATTTTTCCGTCATTTGTATCTTCCCGCATGATGAATAGTTTCACCCACCGTTCTTTTCCTTTCTGATTTTCTAAAATGGACTCTCGTCCTTCGATTGATAAGAGCCCTGCTCTATTTTGGTGATTCCAGTCTTCAAATTTTACATATAAGTCTCCAATAATACCTTCCGGAGTTTGTATTTCAATTGTCATATTTTTGCCTGTCCAGGCTGTCCCTTTTTCATCTTTCCAGATATTATCACAAGTAACTTTGTATTTACAACGTTCGTCTTGTATTTCAGTATGGTCGAGCGTGGCTGTCCAAGGAGCAGAACCGGAATTCTTCATTTGCTTCCCGCATGATATATAAAGAATTGAGTTTTCAAATCCTTTAGGAACGGAAACCATTGCTTTAGGAGTATATGCAAACATCTTCTTCAGTGTATCAATTTCTATTGAATAAGAAGGATTGAAGTTCGATTGTGTCATATAATGTAATAAGCTGTATTTTAGTTGTCGTGCTACCGGTGAATCCAAATTCAGGTTGTAACCGCAGACTAATAATTTGCCTTTGCTCACTTTACATTCGAAGATAGAAGCTAGTTTGTCGTTGATATGGAAGTCGCTTACCGGTTGTACAATGGGGTGTAATTGAGGGTGTTCGTTGATGATAAACGAACGGCCTTGTGTTATTTCTTTCCATTGCCAGTCAGTATAATTGTCGGTTGGAAATTGCGAGAATGCAGGGTGAGCTTTGTCTATCCATGCCCCTAGGGTGGTGTTGCTTTGACCGGGAAAGAAAGAAGTAGACCAGAACAAAGGTGTGAAGTAAAGAGGGGTGGAGTTATCCTTTTTCCCGAGTTGATCTGCCACTAACAATACTTTCTTTCCTTGTTCCAAGGCACTAATGACAGTCGAATCAAATTTGTCGTGAATGATGATATTGGTTTGTGGCATGTTATAAGGAGGATATACCCAAATACTCCAACGGTTGTGATAAGGTGTGCCGCTAATGGTGACATCGAGGTAATATTTTCCCGGTGATGTAATTTCGGAGAGATCGATAGATAAAGAATCTACCTGATTTACTTTTCCGGATGATAAGGGCACTTCTCTACTGCCTTGCTGTTGCAGTTTGCCTGTTTCGTCGGTTAAAGTCCATATCGTAGGTGTAATTAGAGTTGTATCACTGTAGTTTGCCACTTGGATTTGAGCTTTGAACGTCTCGTCCGTTTGCCAGGTATATTTGTGGAAACGTGCCAGAGGGACAATGTCGTTGGAATAACATCGGAATTGTTCGGGCGTGATGATTCCTTTGGAATCCCAAAATGAATCTAACCAACCGACTAAAGCTTCTCCCTGTCCCGAATAATCAGTCATACTTAACATTTGGAATCCGGCACATGAGGGGGTACGCAGTAAATTTTCAATCAAACCTTTATATAAGATTGTTTGTAATGCTCCACTGGCTTCATGGAATTTTCTGTCCTGGTGTTCTATATGATTTTTTACGGCTTGTTGGCGTAAGCTTTCAAGATTTCTGGCTTCCAATACACCGGTATATTTATCTATCTCGTTCCAAAGAGGGTAAACTGGATATTGACCGACTTCATGGGCGATGACCGGGATTGTTGCCTTAGAGTAGATAGATTCTCGGTCATTGTCAGTGCCGGAACCGTTTATGCCATAAGTACCGCCTGTCTGGGGTATGTTGTGAGTGACCATATATTGATCTGCCGGCATAATCTTTCGGGCGGTAGAAATAGCGTAAAGTCTGCGTGGATCTTTTTCTTGCAAAGATTTAATCCATTGTTGCATGATATCAAAGTTTGAGTTGCCTAATTCATTTCCAATACAAAGCATAGTGAAAGAAGGGTGATTACCGTAAGCCTCAATCATACGTTGCAGTTCTTCCGGTACAAATTTATCTGCACTTGGATTATGCCCCAATCCTTTCGGCAGTCCGCGTGTGGTCATTTCAGGGCGCTCTTTTCTTACGACGGACATCCACCAGTCAATCCATAATACTTCTGCCTGAATATAAATACCAATCCGGTCGGCTGCCGTAAAAGCTGCCTCGGGAGGACACCATGAGTGGAAACGCACATGATTGAGTCCGTATGATTTGTAAATACGGAAAATACGTTCCCATTCCTGAATGTCGCAAGAGGGATAACCGGTAAGGGGAAAATGGAGGCAATCCAGATTACCTCGCATGAATACGGGTCGGTTGTTGATTAGAATCTTTGATCGGGAAGCAGTAACATTACGAAATCCGAAATCAACCGTTTTAAGTTGGGATTGTCCTTTTTGCGTGATACATATCTCCAACCGGTATAGGTTTGGGTGTAGGTCGTCCCAGTGTTTCACGGCTTGCCGGATATTCAATGTTTCACGGTGATGTTGTATTCCTTTTTCTCCTTTTATTTCTTTTTTGTATGCGTATATTTTCTTTTTGCTTCCAATTTCTTTCAATGTATAGGAAACCTCTCCTTTCAATGTCTTATTTGAATGATTTTGTATATCGAAGGAAATATCCAAGCGATTGTCAGATGTATGGGGATATACTTTGATCCGGTCTATTGAAAGTGTGGGTGAAGATTGTAGTTCTATTTTTCCGAGGATACCATTCCAGATAATCTGAGTGTATTCTCCGTATGAATGGCCCTTATCACCTATATTGTATATCATGTCGTTGTTGATACGGATTGCTATTCGATGTTTTCCGGGATTTAAAGCTCCTAAACGATGATAATGTGGAGTTCCTAATCCTTCCTGTGTATCAATGAAACGTCCGTCAATCCAGACTTTTGACTCCCACAGCACACGTTCCAGATAAAGTGTTATTTCTTTTCCCTGCCAATTGTGAGGAATGACAAACTCACGTGTATACCAGGCCGGACCTATGTATTTGTGTCGGCGGGTGAGGATACCATAATCCGAACCGACTGTGCGAGTTCCATAGCCGGCTTCATCAAGAGTTCCGGGTAGCTGAATCGGCATGGTTGTATGACCGGAATTGAAATAGTTGTGCTTTTCACCGATACTGTCCGGATCCAACTTTACACCCCATTGTCCGGTAAGAGATAGTATATCATCCTGAATGTCTTTATTTGCAATATTCTTGATTATTGAGGACAAGTCATTGATTATATTATATTGGGGCAATTTGCTTGAAGGATGTGCTTGTGCTGTATAAAATAAAATACAGACTAAGGATGATAATAGATATTTGTTTATCATGGCGTTTATGGTTTTGTTTAATACACAATTTATTCGTTCGCAATTTCCTTTAAAGTTCAGTTATTTTGCTTGAATTGAACTATTTAAGCTGTCTTTATTACAATGACGATTGTGTATCGGGTTACTCCTCAGTTTTAACAAAAAAAGAGAATGAGTTATTGAAATTTTTTATGATAGTGTTCCATTTTTAATATTTTGATGAGAACTTATCGTTTCATAATCGGTGTACGTCGCTCCTTTTCTCACCAAGGAAGCTCTTCTTACTCGGTGAAAAGGAAAAAACAAGTGCTTTTTGAGCTGTTTTTTTCTATTTGATATCAAAAAACGGATAAGAAAGGAGTAGTAAAATGATAGTTTATATATCCAAATAGTGTTTATTAGTAAATAAAATATCTAGATGTGAATCATACTGATCGATAAAGTCGTTTAGTGTTGGAAATACGTATTTCTGTATTAGCAAATGCCTTCATTTTTTCTTTTTCCCTTATAAGCTGATATTAAATACAGCTCTTTTTATAATTTGAATGTCCCTTTTTTAAAAAAGGTATATCTTTAGTATTGAGTGATAAAAAGAAGATGAAAAAAATGTAGTAAAAAGTGAGGAGTAATCAATTGTCTATTCGTCATAGTAATAGAACTGTTTTAGAGAGATGAATTGAAGAATTCTGATTCGTCGTCTAAAACGCAATATAAAGCAGCTTTATTTTATGAAAAGTCAACAAAAACAAGAATTGGATGGAATAATCGATAAAATCATCGGTTATTTTAGATTTCATGACCGTAAAGAACGGGATGATGAGACGGATATGTGGGAACGAATCAACCGTGAAATAAGACGACAGGAGAAGAAAACACGAGCAAGAGAATATATAAAAAGATTTTTAATACCTGTATCGGTAGCTGCTTGTTTGTTGTTGGCATATGTGATAGGTAAAGGAGAGTTTTCGGATAACAGTTGGACTTTGGATGCCTATGTAGGCCAGTTGGCAGATGTAGCGGAAGCAAGTGGTCAAGTACAATTATTGCTTTCAGACAAGCGGAAAGTACAGATAGATAAGGACACAGTCGGTATTGTTTATTCTTCTAATGGAAAGATTCAAATAGAGCAGGAAGAACATACTGTTAGTGAAACGAGTGAAAATACAGATGAGGCAAAAGGGTTTAATCAAATTATTGTTCCTAAAGGGAAATATAGTCAATTAACGCTTTCGGACGGAACACGGATGCATGTCAATTCCGGTACACGGGTAGTGTATCCGAGAGTCTTTGCCGATAACCGAAGAGAAATATATGTAGAAGGAGAAATTTATCTGGATGTAACTCCTGATAAAAGTAGACCATTTGTAGTAAAGACACATCAATTTAATGTAGAAGTATTGGGAACTTCCTTTAATGTCAATGCTTATAAAGGAAAAAAACAGTCAGAAGTAGTTTTGGTGGAAGGCTCTGTGAGGCTTAGCGACAAATATCAAAAAGAAGTTTTGATGAAGCCTGATAACCTGGTTGTTGTAAGTGAAGGACGTGCTAGCCGGATTAAGCGCGTGCGTGCAAAAGACTATACGGCTTGGATTAATGGTTTGCTTATCTTGCACAACGAACCATTGATGAGTGTGTTCGAGAGGCTGAACCGTTTCTATGATATCCCCATTGTTGTAGCACCCGCTATACAAACTGAAATTGTAGATGGAAAGTTGGATTTACGTTTACCCTTGTCCGAACTGGTTAGGATGATTTCAGTAGTGGTGCCGATTGATTGTCAGATAATTGATGGAACCTATTATATAAGTCCGAAGCGACAGCAATAAAAACGGATGGTACCGCAAATACCATCCGAATTGAAAAAAGGGATAATAACCAATTACCGATGATTAAAATCCTTAATAATACAAATTTATGGATAATTTATTAACCTGCAACGTGGATTGCAATAAAATAATAAGAGGTGGGTAGCTTTAAGTTTTTTTATGACACAAAATTATGGACAGTGCTTGGTAATTAATGGTTGGACTGTGGTCTATTGTTTATTTGTAAGTTTAAAGTTTATAAACCTATTGTTGTTATGAGAAAGATTATATTTGTTTTGTTATATGGTATCTTATGGGGAGTACTCCCCTTAAGGGCGCAGAAACTTGTTCCGGCTATCAAACCCAATGCAACGCAACAAGCGATGCAAAAGCGTGCTTATGGTATGTTTATTCACTTTGGTATTAATACATTTTGTCAGCAAGAGTGGTCCGACGGCAGTATACCAGCTTTGACTTATAATCCTACTAATCTAGATTGTGAGCAATGGGTTCGTGTGGCTCGGGATGCAGGCTTTCGCTATGTGTTGCTTGTAACAAAGCATCATGATGGTTTTTGTTTATGGGATAGTCCCTCTACGACATATGATGTTGCTTCTTCTTCTAACACGACAGATATTGTGGCTGAAGTTTCAAAAGCTTGCCGTAAGTATGGACTTCAGTTTGCTGTCTATTATTCGTTATGGGATCGTAAGGAGCCTTCATTCCATGACAAAGATAAGACAAAGTATATTGATTTTATGTGTAGTCAACTTACTGAACTTTTGACAAATTATGGTGAGGTATGTGAACTGTGGTTAGATGGAGGTTGGGCACGTAGTGTAAAGGACTGGGATTTACCACGTGTGTATAAGTTGGTAAAAGAACTGCAACCTTATTGTGCGGTAGGTGTCAATCATACCATTGAGACAAAGCCGGGAAGTAGGAAAAATGTGCTTCCGGACTCTATGACAATTGACAACTGTTATACATTTCACTATTTCCCTAGTGACTTCCGTTTGTGGGATCCGAAGATTGCTCATCAAAACGATGCCAAGCAATATTTGCATAACGGACAGTCCTATTATCTGCCATTTGAACATACGGTATGTTTGAGTAAGGCATGGAATTGGTTTCAGAAGCGTGAGTTGTTACCTGTACGGGATTTAGATGAACTGGAAGAATTATTTTATTGGTGTACGAGTAACGGGAATACGTTGGTCATAAATATACCACCCGACGAGTCTGGTCGCATACGTGAATATGAGGCAAATGCTGCCATTGAGTTGGGAAAACGTTTAGGGTTGAAGAAAGGAAAACCGCTGCCTAAAAATGGGACGTGTATTTCAATGAATCAGGTTGCTGAAGCGACATCAGTATCAGGTGACGATCCTCATTATGCTGCTGGTCATGCTATTGATGGTGGTATGCAGACTCGTTGGGCTGCTGCAGTGAATGATACATTGTCAACTCTTACTGTAACATTGGATAAGACAAAATCGTTTAATAAAATAACTATTTTTGAATATTGTGATTCTCACAGTGGGAATGATGGCTTTTCGAACTATCGGAAAAATAGAATCCAAGGCTATCAAATTGAGATTATACAAAAAGGTAAGTGGATACCTATCTATGTGAGCGATGAGCCAATGGGAGACTGTAAAGTTATTCGATTTCCATATAATTATTATACGTCAAGTATTCGACTGAAAGTCACTCGAGCTACCGCTCCTCCTTCTATTTACGAGTTTAATATAATCTATGAGCAAAATAAAAAAAGGTAATTACTCAGTTCTCTTGCATTAAAGTGAAAGAACGCTTGGTAGTTACGTTGGTCTGAAAACTATATAAATTTAAAAAAATCAGTCCCCTTTCTTATATAGAAAGTCGGGACTTTTTCGGAAAAAACTGTGGAGGAAGATATTAATTAATAGAAAAAAGCTACATTTGTAAACCTTATCATTAATTGCAAGCTATTTAAAAGACACATGACGGATATCGAGCTATGGACACGAATACTGAAAGGTGATAAAGTTGCTTTTGAGGAACTATATCATCGTTATTATTCTCCTTTGTTTGGGTATGCCCTTCGTCTGAACTTTGATGAAGAAACAATTAAAGATTGTTTGCAGGATATGTTTGTTAAAATATACGTAAGTCATTCTTCTCTTCCTACCTTATCTTATGTGAAGTCTTATCTATATCGTACTTTATTAAATGCTCTGTTAGATTCCTCCAAAGCTGCCCGTAACCGTAGCTTGCCATTGGATGAGTACGTTGATATTCCTATCGACGACACAGGCTTGATGCAGATTTTTGAGACAAATGATTCTGACCTAAAGAAGGTCCAATTATTGAAAAAGGGTTTTCAGCAACTGTCTTCCAAACAAAGAAATGCCATATATTTTCGATTTGTTCAAGAATTTTCGTGGGATGAACTAGCAGACATGTTTGAGATGTCTTCTCATTCGTGTATGAATCTGGTAGGACGCTCGGTAGCTAAATTGCGTCAGATCGTTTTGGCTGGAGGGCAATTTCACTAAAAAAATCTTTTGCACATTTTTTCCTGATAAATTGAGGAGTAATAAAGAGCTCGTTCGTCTTATCAATAGAATGAACGAGAAAAATAACTAATATTTATGAACTTATAAATGAGAAACACTATGGGACCATGATTTTTTATGTTTTTCCCTATTCGTTGATGATACCGCAAATATCATTCGGATGCAGAAAGGGGCTTAATACACAATTACCGATGTAACATTCTTAAACATTTAATTCTATGATTAACTTTATGGCTAAGGAGGATTCTGTAGCTAGGAAAAACGGCAAGTATCTCCTTCTATTTGTTTTTTGTTTTTTGGTCGCTGCTTTGCAGGCTAAATCTCCGGTTTATGGGCAGGCCAAAACGTTTACGGTATCGCTGAAAAATGTAACTTTGAAAGAAGTTATTTCTTATGTGGAAAAGAATAGCCAATATGTATTCTTTTTTAAGCCGGAAGTGATAAATCAGTCAACACAAATCAGTGTGAGTTTAAAAAATGCAACTGTTAAGCAACTGTTGGATAAGGTCTCGGAGCAAGCTAATATTGTATATGAAATGAAAGAACGCCAGATAGTTCTGAAAGAGAAAAAAGTATCAGAGCAAAGCGTTTCGCAGAAAAAACGTTTGCTTCAGGGGCTTGTGAAAGACGAACAAGGAAATCCGATTATTGGTGCCAGCATTCAGTTAAAAAATACGGGAACAGGGGTTATTACAGATCTAGATGGCTTATTTCAGATACAAGTAACCGATAAAAATTCCGTAATTGTCATATCTTATATAGGATATGTGACTCAGGAAATTTCAGTAGGAGATCGTTCTTCGATAACTGTTCAGTTGAAAGAAGATACGAAGTCACTAGAAGAAGTTGTAGTTACAGCATTTGGTGCTACACAGAAAAAAGAAACAATGGTTGGGTCTATCCAGCAAGTACGCCCTGCCGAATTGAAAGTTCCTTCTTCCAGTTTAAGTACCAGTTTTGCCGGACGTATGGCCGGTGTGATTGCTATACAACGTAGCGGACAGCCCGGTGCTGATGGAGCTGATTTTTGGATTCGTGGTAAATCGACCTTCGGCGATGCTACAGGCGTTTTAATTGTATTGGATGGGGTAGAAATCAGTTCGAGCGATTTGAATGCTTTGGATCCGGAAGTCATTGAAAGTTTTTCTATCTTGAAAGATGCTACGGCTACGGCTATGTATGGAACCCGCGGAGCAAATGGTGTGATGATTGTCACTACTAAATCCGGTCAGGACCTTTTAAAGCCGATAATTAATTTCCGCTTGGAAACGTCTATGTCCCAACTTACTTCTGTTCCCGAAATGGTAGGAGGAGTTGACTATATGAAGCTTTATAATGAAGCCTTGACAACTCGTGGCATCACAACCGGATTATATGATGATACTAAAATCAGGGCTACGGAACAAGGGTTGAATCCATTGGTTTATCCGAATGTAGACTGGTATAATGAAATGTTTAATAAGAATGCTTTTGCGCAGCGTTTTAATTTTAATATTCGTGGAGGTAAAAAGGCGGTTACCTATTTTATGAGTGCATCGGTGAAGCATGATGCTGGTAATCTGAAGTCATTGAGTAAGGATTATTTCTCATACAATAACAATATCAATGTGATGCGTTATGATTTTGTTAATAATCTGAGTATAAAAGCAACAAACACTACCAAAATATCATTGGGATTAAATGTAAGTTTACGGGATTGGAAAGGGCCTTCAGCAGGTGTTGATGGAATATTTTCTATGTCAAGAGAAGCTTCTCCCGTTGATTTTCCTATTGTATATCCGGCTCGTAATGATAAAGAGATTTATACGCTTTGGGGAGGTATGAGTGGTGGTATTTATAACAACGGTTACCGTAATCCGGTAGCTGAGTACGTTGTCGGTTATAAAAAGCAATTTGCCAGTACGGTAAATGCAAATATTCGTTTAGACCAGGATTTAAAAATGGTAACTAAAGGATTAAAACTCCATGTATTGGCTTCTTTTAAAAACTGGTCAAAGACGGAAACTACACGTAAAGCTGGTTATAATCAATTTGAGATTGATCAATACAATGAAGCTACGGGAGAATATACATTAAGTAGAGTGGGTAATGAACAAAAAACGGCTTTAAATACGGAGGGAGCTGCCACAGGTGACCGTAGAATATTTATTCAAGCCTATTTGGACTATAAAAGAAAGTTTGGCGTACATGATGTCAATGCAATGCTTTTATATAATCAGGATCAGTTAGACAATAATAAACCGGATAATCTTTTATCTTCTTTACCACGTCGGAAACAAGGAATTGCCGCACGTCTGTCTTATGCTTACGATGACCGTTATCTGGCTGAAGTCAATTTTGGATATAATGGTTCGGAGAACTTTGCGAAAAACAATCGTTTCGGTTTTTTCCCTTCAATAGCTTTGGGATATAACATCTCACAAGAAAAGTTCTGGGAACCGATTTCAAATGTGATATCTCATTTCAAATTGCGTGGTTCTTACGGCTTGGTTGGTAATGATGGTATCAATGAGCGTTATGCTTATTTGGAAGATATTGTTTTATCTAGTGATAAATGGAAATATACGACGGGAGTAAATCAGAATGTTAATTTACAGGGTCCCGTATGGAACCGTTATTATAATCCGAATTTAACTTGGGAGGTAGGGAAAAAGTTGAATGTCGGATTTGATATGCAGTTATTTCATCAAGTCAATTTGAATTTTGATGTATTTAAAGAGATTCGTAGTAAGATCTATATGCAGAAAGTAAATACTCTTCCTGATTTCATAGGAACTGGTGAAACGAAAATCTATGAGAATAGCGGTAAGATGAAGAATGTCGGATTTGATATAGCGTTGGATTACAATAAACAGATAACAAAAGATTTCTTTTTATCATTTAAGGGGACACTTACTTATGCGCATAATACGATTTTGGAGCGTGACGAACCTCCGTTCCAGTTGTATCCTAATTTGTCCAGTGTAGGATATTCCAGAGGGCAGCATTTGGTTTATGTAGCGGATGGATTATTCCGTGACCAGGCTGATGTTGATTCACATGCCGAACAAACATTGGGGTATATTCCTCAGCCGGGCGATATTAAATATGTGGATCAACCAGATGCAAATGGCAATTGTGATGGGATTATTAATACCAATGATCGTGTTTATATGGGCTATCCGGAAGATCCTGAGATTGTATATGGTTTCGGTCCTTCAATGAAATATAAGAATTGGGATTTTTCATTTTTCTTCCAAGGGGCAGCTCGCACTTCTATTCTAATGTCGGGTTTTCATCCGTTTGGGAAAAATGCTACTCGTGGTGTTATGAAGTTTATCGCTGATGATTATTGGAGTGAAAGTAATCCGAACCCGAATGCAGCTTATCCACGCTTGACTCGTGATACCAATGCTAATAATACAGTAAATTCTTCATATTGGTTGCGGAATGGTGCTTTTCTTAAGTTGAAGAATGCAGAAATTGGCTATACATTCAAGATGTTCCGTGCTTATTTGAACGGTTCGAATCTTTTGACTTTCTCACCTTTTGAGCATTGGGACCCGGAAATGGGTGGTGGTAGTGGTATGAAATATCCTACTCAAAGAGTATTTAATATTGGAATTCAATTCACCTTTAAGTAAAAAGCTATGAAAAAGTTTGCAATTATATTATTAATGGGAGGAGTACTCCTTTCTGGATGTAATTATTTGGATATTGTTCCGGATGAGCGTAATACACCGGAAAACACTTATCAGAATCCTCAGGCAGCAAAGAATTATTTGTATTCTTGTTATTCAAAAATGCCTGATCCGCGAGTGAGTGAAGCGCTTGATAAATATTCGGCAGCGGAGATTATTAATGTGATCGAAAAAAGTGAATGGGTTACTTTTCCGCGTGGTTATTATTCACCGAGTTCGCCACAGTTGACAAAAGGATATTATGATAATATTTGGACAGGTTTGCATCAATGTTATCAGTTTTTGAGTGTGGTGGATTTTACACCTGACATAGAACCGGATGATTTACAGTATTATAAAGCAGAAGCTACCTTGTTGATTGCTTATTATCATTGGTTGTCTTTCCGAGCCTATGGTCCTTCGGTAATTATGAGAGAGAACATAGATCCGCTTACCCCTATTGAAGAACTTCCCGAGCGTTCGAGTGTAGATGAAGTAGTTCAATTTATTGATGAAAAGATTACTGAGGCGGAAACAATAGGGCTAGCTGAGAAACATGATGGAGATGATTACGGGCGTTTTACGAAGTATGTGGCAGAAGCTTTACGTGCGAAAGTACATTTGTATGCTGCTTCTCCTTTGTTTAATGGCAACTCTGATTTCTTTGCAGGCTTTAAAAGTCCGTTGGATGGCCGTTTTCTAATATCTCAGACGGTTGACATAGAAAAGTGGAAAACTGCAGAGACGGTGACACGTAAGGCAATTGCTGATTTGGAGAATGCCGGTTATCGTTTATATAATGAAGTAGGACATGATGATGCTGGTACTCCTTCGGCTAATAAACCGGGGCCCGTGAATAAAGCTCAACGTGCTGTACGTTATACTTTTATGGATAATGTAGGTGGCACAAATCCAGAAGTGATCATGGTTGATACTCGTAAAGAAGGGACGTATGCTCTTCAGAATCAGTCTACTCCAAAACAAAAGGCATCTAATGGATATAAAAATTCATGGGGTATTTTGGCTCCGACATTACAGACTGTTGAGATGTTCTACACAAAAAATGGTTTACCTATTGATGAGGATAAAGAATTCGATTATTCAGGGAGATATAAAATTGTGAATATGCCGGTAAATTATGATGGAAATAATTATTTTGCTCAATCAAATGGAAGAACTTTGAATTTACATTTAAACCGAGAGCCGCGTTTCTTTGCGTGGATTGCATTTCATAATGGAAATTATGAGATCATGAAATATAATGGAAAAGTAGTTAATACGAATAATGCAAAAAAGGCTATAGTAGTGAAATTCAGAAAAAATGATGCTAATGGCTGGGAAGATGGACAAACAGGTAATTACACAGGTACCGGATATCTGAATAAGAAGTTCGTTCATCCTGCGTTTCAGAATGGTCCGGTTCATTACCCCTATCCGGTGATTCGTATGGCAGAAATGTATTTGAATTTAGCTGAGATTTTAATAGAACTGGATGCTTTGGAGAATACGACGGGACGCTTGGAAGAAGCTAAAGGTTTAATTGATAAAATTCGTGTTCGTGCAGGTATTCCTACTATTGATGAGGCATGGAAAAAGGCGAATCATCCGGAGAAAGCGAATACTGCTGAGGGACTTAGAGAGATAGTACGCAGAGAACGGCAGATAGAATTTTATTTGGAGAACCAACGTTTCTGGGATTTACGCCGTTGGAAAGATGCAGGCATTTTGGGTGAGAAAGTATGGGGTATGAATATTGAAGGAGATACAGATGAGACATTCTTTGTGCCAACTGAATTACAGAATATTCGTACTTTTAAACAGGCACAATATTTGATGCCTATTCCTATGACAGAAACCAATAAGGTTCCTCATATTGTCCAAAATCCAGGATATTAATCATAATTATTGTTTGAAGGAGGCTTATATTGATACCTCTTAGGTTCATATAAGCCTCTTTTTATTTATAATTTAAACAAGATGACTATTAAAAGTATATTTATTTTAGGGTTGTTGAATGTCTGTTTTGGGATTACCGTACAAGCTACTCCTGTCAATTTTGTTGCTATTCCTTATTCTGATATCAATTCATTGGCAAAACAGCTGAAGACATCCCGTTATAGTCCGTTTGAGAATCCTACCGGATTATATTTTGAAGAAGGCGAAACGATACAGGTAACAGCTCCTGATTTACAAGGTTATCAATTGAATCTATTGTTGGTCGACTTTAGTAAACCTGCTGAAGGTGAAAAGAAAGAGAAGACTACCGTATTTACTTTAAAAACAGGAAATAATAAGTTTTATGCTCCTCATAAGGGATTGGTTTATGTAAGCTATTATGTAAAGGATTGCCGGAAGGCTCCGGAACAGAAACTTACCTTTCACACAGGAATTAATAATGGGGTGTTTAATGCCTATCAACATACGAATGATGAATGGAAGCGAATGTTGGATAGCGCGATAGCAGAAGTGATTGATATGCAGGGAAAATATGTACATCTGACTTTCGATGTAAAAACTCTGCGTGAAAAAGGAAGTGATTGCGGAGTGGAGATGATTCGTATGTATGATCGAATTATTCTGTGGCAGCAGGAAATGTTGGGAATTGATCAGTTCGGTTATCGTACGAACAACCATATGTTTGCTCGTATCAGTTGGGCAGGTCCGCCTAATGCAAATGGGAAAGGAGTCTCTTTTCCTCGTACTTCTTCTATTATTCGTCCCGAAGATATCCGAAATTCCAATTGGGTAATCGGGCATGAATTCGGTCATGTGAATCAGGTACGTCCGGGCTTGAAATGGCATGGAACAACGGAAATTACTAATAATATTCAGGCGGCATGGATACAATATCTGCTGCGTCCGGAAGGCCCCTTTAGGATAGAGCATTCCAAAGCTCCCGACGGTACAGGGCAAAAAGTTTATGGTGGTTTGTTTAATTGGCATTTCAATCATTGTGTCGTACAGCAAAAGCCTTTGCTATATAACCCTCGAACATCGTTTACGCCTCCCTATTCAGATAATAAAAATCCTTTTGTACGTCTTTGTCCGTTTTGGCAACTACAAATTTATAATGCACTTACAAATTTTGGAAAACCGGATTTCTATGCGCGTATAAGTGAGATTGTACGTCGGACAAATGAACAGGATCTGACAGTAGGTGAACTTCAATTGAACTTTGTTAAGAATGCCTGCGATGTAATACAGGAAGATTTAACAGACTTTTTCATAAGATGCGGTATGCTCCGGTCTGTAGATACTGAAATTGGTGATTATGGAGGTAACCGGCATTTAAGTATTTCTCAAAAGCAAGTAGAGGAAGTTATCCGTTATGCTTCTCGATATCCAAAACCTAAATCTCCGGTTATACATTATATAACAATGAATAGTGTCAAAGCTTTCCGTGAACAGTTACCTGTACAGGGTATAAAAGGAAAGGGGATTCGTGTGGAGGGTGAATCTTGTTATATTTCTCATGATATATGGAAGAATGTAGTGGTTTTTGAAGCCTATCAGGGAAGTAAATTGCAGCGTGTTTCTATGGTAGGTACGGGAACTGAGGACAATACTGAGACAATCGCATATTTTCCGAATGGATGCGACCGGTTAGTGGCTGTTTCTTGGGACGGTAGACGGAAGGATGTTTTTACATTATAGCTCTTTTAAATACTCATAACGAATCTAATCATGAAACATATTTATTCTTATTTATTCTTACCATTTCTCTTTTTTTTATTTGCATGTAGTGATACGGAAGAAAATCAGATTGATCCTTATTTGACTGTTGAGCTCGAAAATAATGTATTCAATGTACCTATTGAAGGAAAAACGGGAACTATAAAAATACATACCAATTTGTCTGATTGGGAATTGGTTCCTAAAATTTCAAGTGGATACGATTGGTGTAAAACTTCTATTGGTTTATCGGCTTCAGATATTCATTTACTGACATTTAATGTCGCTCCTAATGAAGAAGTGGGCAGGCGTGAGGCTGAGTTCGTTCTACGTGGTACAGGAGTTGAAAGTATACCTTTTCGAGTGGTACAGTTAGGTTCAGAACCGGAAATATTGGTAAACATTGAATCAAAACTTTTATCAAAGGAGGCACAAACATTTACTATGAAAGTGACAGCTAATGTAGAATATACCCTTCAGAATGAAGAAAAATGGCTGACATTGAAAGAAGGACCGGATACGAGAGGAATGGTGGAGTCGGAATATCAATATAGTGTGACTGCTAATATTGGTTTATCTCCACGTAGAGATATAATTCGAATAAATTCGGTTGAGCAAAGTGATGAACCTGTTGTGATAGAGGTTGCAGTAGAACAGGAAGCTGCAAACGTTGATGATGTTATTCCGGATGATATTAAGGTAAAGGTTGAAAGTGTTGGGATGATTCAAGGTACTGTTTATGGTGATGGAAAGTCGGGACCGGAAAAGACTATTGATGGTGATCTGAATACTCATTATGGATCGGGCACAAGTGCAAAACGGGAACCTATCATATTTGAGTATACACTGCAGGAAGGGACAGAAAAAGTTGATTATGTTATTTTACATCAAAGAAAAGCGGGAATAACAGTACATAATCAATTAACAAAAGGGGAAATAGCATATAAGTCTGCTGCGGTAACGGAATGGACTAAATGTGGTTCGTTTGATGAGTCAATAATAGTGCCGTCTATTCGGATGGATGTGAATGTGGTAAAACCTACTCATTTTCGTCTTACATTTGAACGTACACCAGAACCAAATCAAGGCAGTGTTGCTCTGGCAGAGTTTGAATGTTATCAGAAAGCAGAAGGTACTGATTTTGATCTGGCGGCTGATGCTGTTTATTTTGAAGGCAATGTTTTTTCTCAATTGAAACCTACGACTACCCAAGCTGACATTGTGAAAATCACTCATCCGATGATACGTGCCATTGCACAAGAACTTTTAGACAATACTTATCCGAGTGAGTTTCGGGTACGGACTTACCAGTCTTGTAAAAATCCGGTAACAGTTGGTGAAGGGTTGACAATTGGTAAAAGAAGTATTTGCGATAATCCGACAGGATTATTTTTTGAAAAGGATAAGAAGTATATTATATTTGTAGGAGACGAGATAGGTAATAAGACCCTAAACTTATATATCAAGGATTGGCGTGAAGGAGGCGAAAATCAGACTATTAGATTAAAAAGTGGTTTAAATACAATAATAACGACAGTAGACGGTACAGGGTATATACAGTATTGGACAGATATGGAAGTATATGAACCTGCCGTAAAAGTACATGTATGTTACGGTAATGAAATAGGATTTTGGGATGTACGTGCCGGACATACCAATGAAGATTGGAAACGTATTCTTAATTTAGCGAATATATGTGTCCAACGTTTGAATGTAACTAATGCTATGCTGGATGTTTTAGGTGAACGTGTTCAATTGATAAATACAGTTAATGCATTTAATACTTATTGTCCGGATGATATTATGAGTATAATGAATATGCATGATGAACTAATGCAGATAGAGTATATGATGATGGGATTAGTTAAAAACAATGCAGTTCCCCGAAATCGTATGTTGGGTGTGCGTTCATGGGGAGGATCCCCTAATTGGAATGGAACTTGTGCTAATTTTCCCAATAGTGAACAAGCTATGCTTGATAAAGGAGTTTTTCTTCAGAATATCTGGGTATTCGGGCATGAATTTGGTCATGGCAATCAAGTGGCTCAAATGAAAGGAGCCGGTTGGGCGGAAGTAACAAACAATATTTATGCGCAACAAGCCATGTATCAGATGAATAATGCTGCTTGTCGTTTGGAGCATACTGAATTTAAAAGGCAAGGTTATAATGATAAAGTAGTTGCCGATCGTTTTAATGCCTATTTGAATGATGCAATTGTGAAGAAAAAACCGTATTTGACACATGAAGGCGGACTTGTTAATGACCCTGAAAAAGGTGAATATTATAGTGCTGATCCGTTTGTTTCATTGGCTCCTCTTTGGCAATTATCTCTCTTTTTTATGTTAACAGAAGATGCTCCGTGGTCTAAACCTGATTTCTGGCCAGATGTACATTGGGCAGCTATTCACGATAATAATTCGGTATATACTTATGGCGAAAAATATGTAAATTTCATGAAACGTGCGATGGATGCATCAGAGATGAATTTGACCGATTTCTTTAAAAAGATGGGATTACTGCGGGAGATTAATATGAAAGTCGGGGATTATGGGCCGGCAAAGCAAATAACGATAACGAAAGAAATGGTAGGGGAGATAGAAAACTATGGTAAGAGTAAATCTCCGGTACCTACTCCTGTTATTTATTATATATCTGGAAATAGTCTGGATACATATAAAAAACAGCTTTCTGTACAAGGAGTTTTTAATCAAGGGGTATCTAATGGTAATCTTTCGAAAACAGTTTCTCATTCGGTGTGGAAAAATGTCGTAGCATTTGAAACGTATGCTGGTAATGAGTTAGTTGAAGTTTGTATTGTCGGTACAGGAACTATAGATAATTCAAGTACATTTATTCGTTATCCCAAAGGGGCTACTCGTATTGAAGCTGTCTCTTGGGATGGTAAAAGAACTTTGGTTTGTGGTACAAGATAAATTTATATGTAAAGAAAAGTATGAATATATTAAAGTATATATGTCTTCCCGGATTGTTAGCTTCCGGCGACATTCAGACCGTCTCGGCGGTAGAAAGTAAAACTGATAAAAATCCGAATATATTGGTGATCTTGATTGATGATGCGGGTTATAATGACTTCGGATTTATGGGATCAAAAGAGATGCAAACTCCTAATATTGATGCTTTAACCAGTGAGGGAGTCGTATTTACCGATGCTCATGTGGCTGCGACAGTAAGCAGTCCCTCAAGAGCTTGTCTTATCACAGGGCGTTATGGACATCGGTTCGGCTATGAATGTAACTTATCGGACCGTACTAATGGCCTTCCTTTGGAAGAAGAAACGATTGCGGAAGTATTTAAAACGAATGGATATCGTACTGCTGCTATTGGTAAGTGGCATTTGGGAAGTAGGGATGAACAACATCCTAATAATCGTGGATTTGATTTGTTTTACGGTATGAAAGCGGGGGGACGTGATTATTTTTATAATGAAAAAAAGAGTGACCGTCCCGGTGATGAACGTAACCTGTTATTGAATGACAGGCAAGTGAAATTTGAGAAGTATTTGACTGATGCTTTCAGTGAAAAAGCGGTTGAGTTTATAAATGAAAGTTCTCAGCCTTTCATGATGTATTTGGCTTATAATGCGGTGCATACTCCAATGCAAGCAACCGATGAAGATATGGCTAAGTTTGAAGGGCATCCGAGACAAAAACTTGCTGCAATGACCTATGCACTCGACAGGGGCGTAGGCACTGTAATTCGTGGACTGAAAGATAGTGGGAAATTTGATAATACATTGATTTTTTTCTTAAGTGATAACGGAGGAGCCACTACCAATCAGTCTTCAAATTATCCTTTGAAGGGTTTTAAAGGAAATAAATTTGAAGGTGGACATCGTGTGCCTTATTTTGTAGTGTGGAAGAATGGAATCCCTGCCGGCAAGCCTTATGATGGTTTGGTTTCTTCTTTGGATATTTTTGCGACAGCTATTGATGCGGCCAGTATATCGAAAACACGTAATAGATTGGACGGTGTATCATTACTACCTTACCTGAAAGGTAAAAAAGGGGAACCCCATAAAGTGTTATACTGGCGTAAAATGGATACACGTGCTATTCGTTCGGGAGATTATAAATTAATCATCACTCATGGGGTTGATTCTGTATTGTATAATATCCGAAGAGATCCTGAAGAGATGAATAATTTGATAAACAAAGAGCCGGATTTGTATCGTAAACTGGCGAAAAAATTGGCTAAATGGGAGAAAAATGAGTGTATTGAACCCTCATGGCTGGAAGAAGGCTGGCGAAAAATAACCAATAGGTATCATCAGCAGTTGATGCATAATGAGATTAAAACAGCTCAGGATTTATATAAGAAAAAATAGATAACTTATTAAGTATCCATAAAAAAAAGAGACGGATGAGACATTTATATTTTCCGATATTGGCTGGTGGGTGTATGTTTGTATCAGCCTTACATGCACAGAACGAACGTCCCAATATTGTATTTATCATGGCTGACGATTTGGGTTGGAATGATCTTGGCATAACCGGAAGTGATTATTATGAGACGCCTAATATTGATAAACTGGCTTCTGAAGGGGTTTTCTTTGATAATGCTTATGCAGCGGCAGCCAATTCGGCACCGAGCCGTGCCTGTTTTATGACAGGTCTCTATACTCCGAGACACGGAGTATATACTGTGAGTCCTTCAGCGAGAGGAGATAAAACCAAGCGTAAATTGATTCCTATTACAAATACGGAGGATGTGCGGACAGACCTTGTTACTTTGGGAGAGGCATTAAAACAGCAGGGATATGCGTGCGGGCATATCGGGAAATGGCATTTGGGTAGTGATCTTGATGGCAGTAAAACCGGTCCCCTATCACAGGGATTTGATTATAATATAGCCGGCGACAGGGCTGGTTCACCTTACTCTTATTTTTACCCTTATTGTAGAAAGCAAAAGTGCCATTTGGGATTGGATGAGGGGAGTGAGGGAGAGTACCTGACAGATCGTTTGACAAGTGAAGCTATTAAATTTGTAGAACAGACAAAAGACAAGCCTTTTTTCCTCTATATGGCGCATCATGCGGTTCATACGCCTTTAAAGGCTCCCCAGACTTTGGTCGATAAATATCAGAAAAAGACTAAGGGGAAGTATCAGACGAATGCAATTTATGCGGCTATGGTAGAAAATCTGGATTGGAATGTAGGCAGGTTATGTCATGCTATTGACTCATTAGGACTTTCGGAAAATACGCTTATTGTCTTTTATTCTGATAATGGAGGTGCTGCGGCAGCAACCAATAATTTCCGGCTTAGAGGAGCCAAAGGAATGCCTTATGAAGGAGGAATCAGAGTTCCGCTTATAATGAAATACCCTCGTAAGATAAAAGCGGGAACAGTAGTTTCAGAACCTGTAACAGGAGTTGATTTCTATCCTACTTTAGTAGCATTGACTGGTGGAATACCGGATAACGGGCTTGATGGCGAGAATATTTTTGATCGGATGAAGAAAGGTACATCGAAAGTTCAAAGAGCGCTTTTCTGGCATTTTCCTGCTTATTTGGAAGGTTATCAGGGGCTTGGTAAAGATTTTAGAGCAACTCCATATTCCATCATCCGTTCGGGAGACTGGAAACTGATTTATTATTATGAAGATAAGTCAATGGAGCTTTTTAATTTGAAAAATGATAGAATGGAAAGGAATAATTTAGTTAATTTGCAACCGACTCTCGCAAAAGAACTGTATACCAGACTGATGAAATGGCTTATAGATACCCGTGCAGATATTCCGACAGAACTGAATCCTGCATATATAAAGGCGAAAAAACAATAACCCAATAACAATTATATTATGAAGAACTTTGATTTATGGATGAGTATCAACGGCTCTTTGTTGATCGCAGCGCCGATTCAGGCACAGAAGAAAGCAAAAGAAAAACAACCTAACGTAATCTTTATTATTGCTGATGATTTAGGCTATGGAGATATGAGTTGTTATGGTGCCCATCGCGTTCAGACTCCTCATGTAGATGCATTAGCCAGTAGTGGTATTCGTTTTACGGATGCGCATGCGGTAGCTTCAACGAGTACACCGTCACGTTATTCTTTATTCACCGGACATTATGCCTGGCGTAGAAATGATACGGGAATTGCCCGTGGTGATGCAGGTATGGTTATCCGACCGGAGCAAACTACGATTGCAGATATGTTTAAGTCTGCCGGATATACGACCGGAGCTATCGGGAAGTGGCATTTAGGCTTGGGGGATAAAACGGGTACGCAGGATTGGAACAAGAAAGTTAGTCCGGGGCCGGAAGATTTGGGATTTGACTACTCTTGCCTAATGGCTGCTACCGGTGACCGCGTGCCTTGTGTATGGATGGAAAATCAACAGGTGCTTAATTATGATCCATCGGCTCCTATTGAAGTAAGTTATACAAAGCCTTTTCCCGGCGAACCTACCGGAAAGAATAATCCGGAGTTATTGACAAATTTGAAACCGTCTCCGAATCATGGTCATAATCAGGCTATCGTTAATGGAATTTCCCGTATCGGATATATGAAGGGAGGAGGTAAAGCACTTTGGAAGGATGAAGACATTGCTGATACGATAATTGCGAAAACGGTAGGTTTTATCGAAAGAAATAGTGATAAACCTTTCTTCCTGTATGTAGGAACCAATGATGTACATGTCCCTCGTTTTCCGCATCCTCGTTTTGTAGGCAAAAGCGGAATGGGGTATCGGGGAGATGCCATTCTTCAGTTTGATTATACGGTAGGTAAGATTCTGGAGGCATTAGAGAAACAGGGATTGCGGGAAAATACTTTAATTGTATTGAGTAGTGATAATGGTCCGGTGGTGGATGATGGCTATCAGGATCAGGCGGTAGAACTGTTGGGCGACCATCGTCCTTGGGGAAACCTGCGTGGAGGTAAATATAGTAATTTTGAAGCAGGTACTCGCGTTCCGTTTATTGTCAGCTGGCCTGATAAGGTGAAAAAAGGTAAAACTTCGGATGCTTTGGTGTCTCAGATTGATTTATTTGCTTCAATGGCTGAATTGGTGGGACAAGAGATGCAGTCGGGTGCCGGAGTAGACAGTCAGAATCAGTTGAAAGCCTTTTTGGGAACTGATCGTAAGGGACGTGATTATGTGATCGAAGCTTCTGGTTCTTTGTCTGTTTCAGACGGAGCCTGGAAATATATTACTCCGAATAAAGGGGCAGCTTTTATGAAACTGACAAGGACTGAGACTGGTAATGCTCCGGTAGATCAACTATACAATCTGAAAAAGGACAGAGGTGAGAAAGAAAATCTGGCTGAAAAATATCCGGAGAAGGTGAAAGCTATGAAAGCCATATTGGAACGGGAAAAAGCGAATACTAAGTAAGATAGGATATTCGGATGTTTAGGGATATGGCAAGGTGTAGGTAGAGAACCGAATTTTAATCATTGAATGTAATTATGTTTTTATTAAATCTTTTAGTAGCAGCCTCGGGAACGGTAGCAGGTTATCAGGAACGTCCTAATATTATTGTTTTTCTGGTAGATGATATGGGACTTATGGATACTTCCGTTCCTTTTCTGACAGACGGGAGCGGAAATCGGGTGAGGCATTCTTTAAATAATTGGTATCATACTCCCAACATGGAGAGGATGGCCGAACAAGGGATCTGCTTTTCTACTTTTTATGCGCAAAGTGTGAGTTCCCCTTCCAGAGCCTCATTGTTGACGGGGCAAAACGCAACAAGACATCGCACTACGAACTGGATTAATGCGGAAAGTAATAACCGTACTCCTTTCGGGCCTCCTGATTGGAATTGGAAAGGGCTGACGAAGGATATTCCGACCATGCCGAAAGTTCTGCAACAGGCTGGATATAAGACGATTCATATAGGAAAAGCTCACTTCGGCTGTATGGATAGCGAGGGTGAAAATCCGTTGAATCTTGGTTTTGATGTCAACATTGCGGGGTCGGGAATAGGACATCCCGGCAGTTATTATGGTGAGTGGGGATACGGTCATATTAAAGGTTCGAAAGCCAGAGCAGTACCCGATCTGGAGAAATATCATGGTACGGATACTTTCCTGAGCGAAGCCCTGACGATAGAGGCTAACCGTGAGATAGCTAAAGCTGTGGAAGAAAAGCGTCCTTTTTATTTGAATATGGCTCATTATGCTGTCCATGCACCTTTCCAGGCCGACAAACGTTTTCTGTCCCGTTATACAGACCCAAATAAGAAGGAACAGGCCAAGGCCTTTGCTACATTGATAGAAGGCATGGATAAGTCTTTGGGGGACATCATGGACCAACTTGAAAAATTGGGAATTGCGGAAAACACTTTGATTTTCTTTTTGGGAGATAACGGTGGAGACGCACCTTTAGGAGAAGAACGGGGATATGGTTCTTCCGCGCCATTGAGAGGAAAAAAGGGTACGGAGTTTGAAGGTGGTATGCGTGTGCCTTTTATTGTGAGTTGGGCAAAGCCCCGGAAAGGTAATAAATTTCAGAAGCGATTACCTATTGAAGTCGGAGGTATGCAAAGCCAATTGGGAACGATCATGGATATTTATCCGACAGTTTTATCGGTAGCCGGATGTAAACTGCCTGCCGATTATGTAATAGACGGATTCGATCTAAAGAAGCAGCTAAGTGGAAAAGTCAATAGAAAACGTCTTGAAACGTTCCTTATGCACTTCCCTCACGCTCATCGCGGCAATTACTTCACAGTATATCGCGAGGGAGATTGGAAGCTGATTTACTATTATTCGCCGGAGACTCCGAAGCAACCGAAAGCGGTACTTTATAATCTGAAAGAGGATCAGGAAGAGAAAAAAGAACTTTCTTCTGTATTTCCTGATAAATGTAGGGAGATGATTCGTAATATGTCGTCTCGGTTGGAAAAAGAAGGCGCTCTTTATCCTATTGATAAACAAGGAAATGAGCTGAAACCTTTTGTTTATTTTTAAGATTCTCTTTTGTTTACCTCTAATTTTAAGTAAGTGAAAAATAATGAGTTATCGAAAGTTGTTGTTTGCTATATTGTTTCTATTGGCTATTGATTCATATGCTTCGGTAGTAACTGTTTCTACTCATGTGCATGATATGGAATTTCGAGACTTGGCAAGAAAATGGGATGAAGCAATACCGCTAGGAAATGCGACTATTGGTTCTTTAATCTGGCAAAAAGGAGAACGTTTGCGTATGTCCATAGATCGCAGTGATTTGTGGGACTTGCGGCATTCTAAAGAATTAGAAGGAGAAGGCTTCTCTTTTCATTGGTTGTACGAACAGCTTCAAAAAGGAGATTATACACCGGTACAGAGGCGGTTTGATAATCCATATAACGCTTATCCCGGCCCTTCAAAAATTCCGGGTGCGGGTTTGGAGTTTCCAATAGAACATTTTGGAGAGGTTGAAAAAGTACATTTATATCAACGACAAGCTGTATGTGAAGTTGTATGGAAATCAGGAGTATCCTTACGCTGTTTTGTCCATGCCCAAAAACCTGTGGGTTGGTTTATATTTGAAGGGGTAGAAGCTGATTTTGAGCCATTATTAATTCCTCCTTCTTATAATGAAGAAGTAAGACATACCGCTGAAGATCATAGTCAACATAGTCTGTTCCGACTCGGATATGAACAAGGAAAAGTTGAACGGGCATTATCCGATAAATTTGTTTATAATCAACCTGGTTGGGGGGATTTTTCTTATTCGGTTGCAGTAAAATGGAAGCGGTTTGGAGAAAAAATAATAGGTGTATGGAGTGTTACCTCTTCTCTTGTAAAAGAAGAAGCATCACAAATTGTGGATGAGGCTATGAATGCCGGAATAGAGGCTTATTATCAGACTCACCAAAATTGGTGGAATATATTTTATAGCCGTTCGTCTGTCACATTGCCGGACAAGGTGATAGAAAAGCAATATTACAATGAAATTTATAAAATGGGGAGTATCTCTAGAAAAGACTCGTATCCGATATCTTTACAGTCTGTGTGGACAGCTGACAATGGGCAATTACCTCCTTGGAAAGGTGATTATCATCACGATTTGAATACACAATTGAGTTACTGGCCTTTTTATACTGGCAATTATCTGGAAGAAAGTTACGGATATTTACATACTTTGTGGAATCAACTGAAGGAAAATAAGAGATATACGAAAACCTATTTTGGAACTGAGGGGTTGAATGTTCCGGGAGTTTGTACTTTACTGGGACAACCGATGGGAGGATGGTGTCAATATTCATTAGGCCCAACTGTTTCCGCATGGCTTTCCCAGCATTTTTATTTATACTGGAAATATTCACAGGACCGTCAATTTTTAATAGACAGGTGTTATCCCTATTTGAAAGAAGTTGCTACTTATTTGGAGCAGTTTACTATAGTGAAAGATGGGATAAGAAGTTTACCTTTAAGTTCATCTCCGGAATTTAAAGATAATAGTATGGATGCTTGGTTTAGAGAGATGACGAATTTTGACCGTGCATTGGTTCGTTTTGCTTTTCGTGCAGCAGCTGAATTGGCTAGGGAATTAGGGCGAAAAGATGAAGCTGATCATTGGGAGAAACTGGAGGAAGAATTACCTGATTTTATTCTTGATGCTCAAGGGGGATTGTCTATTGCTGTAGGGCATCCATACGAACATTCTCATAGACATTTTTCTCATTTATTAGCAATTCATCCGTTAGGATTGCTTGATAAATCTTATGGAAAAAGCGATTCTCAAATTATTGATGTTAGTTTGAATACATTAGATAAATACGGGCCTGGCGGTTGGACCGGGTATTCGTATAGTTGGTTGGCAAATTTAAAGGCACGGGCTTTTGATGGCAACGGAGCTGCTAAGGCCTTACGTATATTTGCGGAGTGTTTTTGTTTAAGAAATGGTTTTCATGCAAATGGAGATCAAAGTAGAAGTGGTAAGTCCGGATTTACTTATCGTCCATTTACATTAGAAGGGAATATGGCTTTTGCCTCCGGAGTTCAGGAGATGTTATTACAAAGTCACAGTGGAGTTATCCGTGTTTTTCCTGCTATTCCGTCCGATTGGAAAGATGTTTCGTTTGATAAGCTACGTGCCATAGGAGCCTTTGTTGTAAGTGCCAGTTTAGAAAACGGAGATGTTTCTTTGGTTAAAGTTGTTTCTGAGAAAGGAGGCTTGTTGCGTTTGGTCAATCCTTTTAAAGGAAAATTCAGGATTGCTGGGAAAAAGAAGAAGATTACTGAAAAGAATGGAGTTCTTGAGTTAAAAACACGGGCGGGTGAAGAAATAACGTTAGAAAGAATTGGTTTGTGAAGGCTTTAATTTGAGGAATGCATGAAAAGAAGCTATAATATTAAAAGAACATCATTTGTATGTGTTGCTCTTTTGTTAGTAGCTTTGCCGGGTGTGGCAGAGAAGAAAAGAGAAGCAAGAGGCATATCTCAATGTTGTCGGAGATTATTTTAATGACTACAAAGAGGAAAAAATAGTAAATGAGAAATATCCGGAGGTCTTGTAGAGACTGAAAAACAACTTGAAAACATTTAAATAACTACATAAATAAATATGAAAAACTTGAATTTGACTTTTTATGCGTTCGCAGGCATTTCTTCGATGCCTGTTACCCTGTTGGCCGGACAGTTTCAACCGGAGAAGAAATCTATAGATAAACAACACCCCAATGTAGTACTTATTGTTGCTGACGATCTGGGTTACGGAGATTTGAGTTGCTATGGGGCTGATGCAATACAAACTCCCGGTATGGACCGTATTGCTAATGAGGGTATTCGTTTTACTCAAGGATTTTGTACGGCGGCTACTTCTACCCCCAGTCGTTATTCGGTAATGACAGGCAGGTATCCCTGGACAAATCCGGATGCAAAGATATTGCCGGGGAATGCAAAGTTGATTATTGATACAGAGGCAATTACTTTGCCTAAGGTAATGAAACAGGCCGGATACATAACCGGTTCCGTAGGAAAATGGCATATCGGACTGGGGGATGGTAATGTGGACTGGAATAAAAGAGTATATCCGGGAGCTTCTGAGATTGGATATGATTATTCGTTTATTCAGGCAGCTACGAATGATCGGGTGCCTTGCGTTTTTTTAGAGAATAATAAAGTGATAGGGCTTGAGGCGGAAGACCCGCTTTATGTTGACTATCGGAAAAATTTTCCTGGAGAGCCTACGGGGAAAGATAATCCGGAATTATTAAGAATGCATCCCAGTGTTGGGCATGCCGGTTCGATAGTGAATGGAGTGCCCCGTATTGGTTTCCAAAAAGGGGGAAAGGCAGCACAATGGCGGGATGAGGATATGGCACAGTTATTTCTTCAAAAAGCGAAGCAATTTGTCGTAGATAATAAAGAGCGTCCTTTTTTTCTTTATTATGGCCTGCATCAGCCGCATGTGCCTAGAGTACCTAATGAACGTTTTATTGGCAAGTCGGGTATGGGGCCTCGCGGAGATGTTATTCTCGAAGCTGATTGGTGTGTTGATGAGTTTTTGAAAGAACTGGACCGGTTGGGACTGGCAGAAAATACGATTGTAATATTGACGAGCGATAACGGTCCTGTGTTGGATGATGGATATAAGGACCAGGCAGTAGAGTTGGTTGGTAAGCACCGTCCGGCAGGCCCTCTTCGCGGTTGGAAGACGACGATGTATGACGGAGGAGTACGTGTGCCGTTTATGTTGCGCTGGCCCGCTATGGTAAAACCAGGAGTATCCGACGCTTTTGTTTGTCAGATGGATCTGTTGGCTTCATTTGCCGGACTGTTGGGACAAACTTATCCGGATAAACTTGATAGTCGGAACACCTTGAAGGCTTTTCTGGGTAAAAGTAAAAAGGGTCGGGAAGAATTGGTAATTGAAGGTATGTTCAATTATGCCTATCGAAAAGGAGATTGGGCGTTAATACCTCCTTATCGTAAACAGACGGAATATCAACTTTATAATTTAAAAGAAGATATCGGGCAGAAGCATAACTTGGCTGATAAATATCCGAAAAAGGTAAAAGAGCTTACTGATGAGTTTGAAGCGCTGAAGCTGAGTACGGGTAAAAAAACTAGATTTTAATCGTTGAATATAAGTATGCTTTGATAAAAGATAAATAAGCTGAATCTTTATGTTTTTCTCTAAGTCGGTTCCTTTTTTGTATACCATTGTTTTCTTTGTTTAAGTTGGGCAAATAGTGAAAAAAAGTAATAAGAACAAAGAATATTTAAAAAAACGCCTTTTTGAATAGGGGTACAATGAACTGGTGTGTATTTATTATACATTAGCGAAATATTTCCGTAAATAAAGCGGAAGTATTGGAAAAACAAAAGTTGAGATAGAAATAAAAAGCAGTCTTATGTCTAATTCTAAATAAGTAAAACATGATTAAAAACCACTCTTTCTGTTTGCGAAAACTTAGATTTATCGCAGTGTTTTTACTCTTTTATCCGATTTCACTTCTTTCCATACAAGCATCTGAAAAGTCCGATATGAGTAATGTCGTTTCGAACACGGCTCAACAGACCTCGGGTATTCTTAGTGTGAAGAAAGTAAATCCGACAACAGTCGATGTGTTATTCTCCAATAATCAGCGGAGGACAATTGATTTTTACGGAGAGAATATCTTCCGTGTATTTCAGGATAATTCGGGAGGAATCATCCGTGACCCGGAAGCAAAACCTGAGGCACAGATACTTGTAGACCAGCCTCGTCGTCAAGTATCCAATCTGGCAATAGATGAAAAGGACGGCATTATAACATTGGCTACCGGAAAAGTCCGGGTCGAACTGAATAAACAGACAGGGCTGATGAAGGTCATCAATCTGGGAACAAATGCCTGTGTCATTGATGAAACTGCTCCTGTGGTATTCGAACCGAAGAAAGTAACTGTTACTTTGAAAGAGCAGCCGGATGAGTACTTCTACGGTGGCGGCGTACAGAACGGACGCTTCTCTCATAAAGGCAAAGTCATTGCTATCGAGAATCAGAATAGCTGGACCGACGGCGGCGTAGCATCCCCTACCCCTTTCTATTGGTCGACAAACGGCTACGGAATGATGTGGTATACATTTAAAAAAGGTGAGTATGACTTTGGCGCAACGGAAAAAAATGTTGTGAAACTATCTCACAATTCTTCCTACCTTGATATTTTTTATATGGTTAACGATGGAGCCGTTGCGTTGCTGAACGACTTCTATCAACTGACGGGAAATCCTGTTTTACTCCCCAAATTTGGTTTTTACGAAGGACATTTAAATGCCTACAACCGTGACTATTGGAAAGAAGATGAAAAAGGAATTCTTTTTGAAGATGGAAAACGCTACAAAGAAAGTCAGAAAGACAATGGTGGTATCAAAGAATCCCTGAACGGTGAAAAGAACAACTATCAGTTCTCCGCTCGTGCAGTGATCGACCGCTATAAGAGCCATGACATGCCCCTCGGCTGGCTGCTTCCCAACGACGGTTACGGTGCAGGATACGGACAGACCGAAACGCTGGACGGTAACATTGCCAACTTGAAAAGTCTGGGAGATTATGCCCGTCAAAACGGAGTGGAGATCGGACTTTGGACACAGTCAGACTTGCATCCGAAGGAAGGCGTAAGTGCTTTGCTGCAACGTGATATTGTGAAAGAGGTTCGTGATGCAGGCGTGCGTGTACTGAAAACAGACGTAGCGTGGGTAGGTGCCGGATACTCCTTCGGGTTGAACGGTGTGGCTGACGTAGGCCGTATTATGCCTTACTATGGAAATGATGCACGTCCTTTCATTATCTCTTTGGACGGTTGGGCAGGCACACAACGTTATGCCGGAATTTGGTCGGGCGACCAGACAGGCGGTGTGTGGGAATATATTCGTTTCCATATCCCTACTTATATAGGCTCCGGCCTTTCCGGTCAACCGAACATTTGTTCGGACATGGACGGAATCTTCGGTGGCAAGAATGAAACAGTCAATATACGTGATTTTCAATGGAAAACATTTAGTCCGATGCAATTGAATATGGACGGCTGGGGCGCCAATGAGAAGTACCCCCATGCTTTAGGCGAACCGGCCACATCCATAAACCGGATGTTCTTGAAGTTGAAATCCGAATTGATGCCTTACACATATAGTTTTGCCAAAGAGGCGGTAGACGGAATGCCTCTTATCCGTGCGATGTTCCTGGATTATCCCAGTGCTTATACGCATGGAACGGCTACCCAGTACCAGTATATGTATGGTACGGATTTCCTTGTAGCTCCCGTTTATCAGAAAACCCAGGCTGATGAGAAAGGCAATGATATCCGCGACGGTATTTATCTGCCCGCCGGCTCCTGGATTGATTATTTCAGTGGCGAGAAGTACGAAGGTAACTGTATTCTCAACAACTTCGATACTCCTATCTGGAAACTTCCCGTATTTGTGAAGAATGGCTCTATCATTCCGATGACCAACCCTCATAATAACGTTAGCGAGATAGACAAGTCTCTGCGTATTTATGAGTTCTACCCGAACGGGCACACTGAAACCATAGAGTATGATGATGACGGTGTAACGGAAGCTTACCGCCGGAATAAATCAGTATCTACCCTGATTGAATCGGACGTAAACGACAAGAAGAACCGTCTTACTATCACCATTCATCCGACAGCCGGAAACTTTGACGGTTTTGTGAAGGATAAAAAGACGGAATTGCGTATCAATGTTACCGAAAAACCGAAGAAACTTGTCGCTAAGGTGAACAAGAAAACGGTGAAACTTATGGAAGTAACTACGGCCGAAGATTTCCTGAAAGGCGAGAACGTCTACTGGTATGAAGCTACTCCCAACCTGAATAAATTCGCTACTAAAGGCAGTGAATTTGAGAAAGTGGTCATTACAAAGAATCCGCAACTACGCGTTAAACTGGCTTCTGTCGACATTACGGTCAGTCAGGTTGTGCTGAACGTAGACGGTTTCCGTTTTGCGCCTGCCGATCGTTACCGTGTAACTACCGGTACTTTGACCATGCCGCAGAATGCACAAGTGACCGAAGAAAACCGCGAAGCATACACCTTGAAACCGACATGGGATAAGGTCGCTAATGCAGATTTCTATGAAATCGAATTCGACGGTATGCTTTATACGACTATCCGCAATACTTATTTATTGTTTGAAGGGCTGAATGCAGAAACTCCGTACTCTTTCAAAGTACGTGCTGTCAATAAAGACGGCGTTTCCGACTGGGCAACTATTCAGGTAACGACGAAGGCCAATCCGTTGGAATTTGCTATTCACGGAATTGAAGGTGAATCAACTGCCGCTTCTCAGGGAGGATTCGGAGTGAACCGTTTGTTCGACTTTGCCGAATCGGGAGACAACTGGCATACGAAGTACCGTGTGAATGCAATGCCGCTTGATCTGATTATCGACCTCAAGACGGTGAACCAACTGGATAAGTTCCACTACTTGCCGCGTACTGATGCCGGTAACGGTACATTATTGAAAGGTACGGTATATTATAGCATGGATAAGGAACATTGGACAGAGGCGGGTGCATTCGATTGGAAACGCAACGGTGATGTGAAGATATTCAGCTTCGAGTCCCGTCCTACTGCACGCTATATCAAACTTGCCGTTACGGAAGGTGTAGGAAATTACGGTTCCGGCCGCGAATTGTACGTATTCAAAGTGCCTGGAACAGCCAGCTACTTGCAGGGAGATATCAACAATGACGGTAAGATCGACCGCAACGACTTGACTTCTTATATGAATTACACGGGCTTGCGCCGTGGAGATTCTGATTATGAAGGATATATCAGCAAAGGGGATATAAACATGAATGATCTGATAGACGCTTACGATATCAGCGTGGTAGCTACTCAGCTCGAAGGTGGTGTCGGTAGAAAAGATACGCTTAAAGTATCGGGCTCTTTATCAATCAGCACCCCGAAACGCCTCTATCAGAAGGATGAAATCGTTGAAATCCGCGTGAAGGGTAATGACCTGAAAGCTGTGAATGCACTTAGCTTTGCATTGCCTTACGATCAGAATGACTTTGAGTTCGTTGGTGTAGAGCCGCTGAATATGAAAGCAATGGAAAACCTGACTTACGACCGCTTGCATACCAATGGAGTGAAATCGCTCTATCCTACGTTTGTCAATATAGGAAAGCAGGAAGCATTGAATGGTTCGGAAGAATTGTTTGTCCTGAAGCTGAAAGCGAAACGTAAAGTGAAGTTTGAATTGACTTTGAAAGACGGAATATTGGTTGATAAGGAACTGAGAATGCATCAATTCTAGTGATAGAAGCAGCATTCCTGAATCATTCAATCTATTTTTTCTTGTAAAATGGTTAGGGGAGCAAATAGTAGAGACTGGAAATAAAAATCCGACTCTACTGTTTGCTCTGTTTTTTTAGAAAAAATAGAATCGGCTCTTTATATCAGTCTAGGATTTATTTCGTAGTTTTACGGACGTATTAGCAAGGAGTGTAACCTCAAATAGTAAAGATTGTATGGAATGTAGAATACGTCGGTGGCGGATAGAAGATGCCAATGACATTGCAGAGACGCTGAATAACAAGAAAGTGCTTGATAATTTGAGAGACGGCATTCCTTTCCCCTATACGGCGGAGGATGCGAAAGAGTTCATACAAGCGATGAATGTTGCCGATCCGGAAACTACTTTTTCATTTGCCATTACTGTAGATGACAAGGCAATAGGAAGTATAGCCGCGTTCCGTCAGAGCAATATACATTCGAAAACGGCTGAAGTAGGTTATTATATTGCAGAACCCTATTGGGGAAAAGGACTTGGAACGAGTGCCATCAGACAGATATGTGAGTATATCTTTCGCAATACCGATATCATCCGGCTCTTTGCGGAGCCTTTCGCACATAATATCGGCTCTTGTCGTATCCTTGAGAAAAGCGGCTTTCAGTTGGAGGGAACGCTGAGAAAGAATGCGGTGAAGAATGGCGTCGTTGTGGATATGAAGATGTATTCAATCCTGAATTGTGATAAGGCATAATCTTATCGTTTTTCTAACGATCGTACCATTTATTGATCCAGTACTGTTGAGAGCGATGTATAAGCGCGGATTATTCTTGAAAGTCTGGTGAAATAATGTTTGATTTAAGTAGCTTGTATGCCGTGTGTGCTGGACATATAGATCCGGCACGTAGGCCATATATACCCAACGCATTGGATCTATATGTCCAATACGTTGGATCTATATGCCCGATATACACGGTATATATCTCCTGTAATTAGTTGATAAACATCGCTATTTTACAATGCTTTCCGCTCTTTCCAACGCTATATTTATGTTCGGGCAGATGTTTTCTTTTCCCAGCAGTTCATAGAAGCCGGATTTCTCCAGCACTTTATGTACCTTATCATTTACTCCGGAAAGGATAACAGTTGTTTTTTCTTTCTGCGACATTTCACAAAGCACGGTCAGGTTGTGTATGCCTGTGGAGTCAATGAACGGAACTTTTCTCATACGGATGATACGTACTTTCGGGCGGTCTCCCAGTTGTGCCATGGTGTCTTCAAACTTTGTAGCGATGCCGAAGAAATAAGGGCCGTTGATCTCATATACCTCTACGCCTTTCGGGATGATGAGGTTCTCTTCGTGCACGGCAATGTCCGATTCTTTGTTCGGGTCAATCTCGTCGGTGATGACAGAGATTTCGGTTGTCTCCATTACGCGTTTCATAAAGAGAACGCAGGCAATAATTAATCCTACTTCGATAGCAACGGTCAAATCGAAAATGACCGTAAGGAAGAAAGTGATAAGCAACACAGTGACGTCTGATTTCGGGTTTTTCAGTAAAGCCTTGAATACGCGCCAGCCGCTCATGTTATAAGATACAATGACTAACACGCCGGCAAGGCATGCCATGGGGATGTATTGTGCCAGCGGCATCAGGAAAAGCAGAATCAGGAGCAGGATTACTGCATGAATAATTCCGGCTATCGGTGTCTTGCCACCGTTGTTGATGTTCGTCATGGTACGGGCGATAGCTCCGGTAGCGGGGATACCTCCGAACAGAGGGGCTACGATATTTGCCGCGCCTTGCGCGATAAGCTCTGTGTTGGAATCGTGGCGGTCGCCAATCACACCGTCGGCTACCGTGGCGGACAGCAATGATTCGATAGCTCCCAATACGGCAATCGTGATAGCTACCGGAAATAATTCCCTGATAGCTTCCCAGTCTAGGGCGGGCACGACAGCGTCAGGCAATTCCGATTTGATAGTGAAACGGTCTCCTATCGTCTGGATGCAGTCGATTCCTCCGAAGGTTTTCATCAGATAGACGGCAGCAGTGACAACGACAATTGCTATCAGTGAGCCGGGAATTTTTTTTGAGAACTTGGGGGTAATGGCGATGATAATAATGCTGACAACGCTCACGATAGTGTTCCACCAGTTGACCGTATCGAAGTGACGGAAATAAATCATCCACTTCCCGACGAAATCTCCCGGCACTTTCTCCTCTCCAAAAGATAAACCGAAAATATCGGCAATCTGGGTAGTGAAAATAGTAACGGCGATACCGCTGGTAAATCCGACAATGATAGGATAAGGGATAAACTTGATGACTGCACCGAGTTTGAAGACTCCCAGTAATACAAGCAGTACACCTGCCATGAGCGTGGCTACAATCAGTCCGGCTTCACCGTATTGCTGGATAATGCCGTAGATGATAACGATGAAAGCACCTGTCGGGCCGCCGATCTGGACTTTGCTACCTCCCATTAGGGAGATGATAAATCCGGCGATGATAGCGGTGATAATACCTTTTTCGGGCGATACTCCCGAGGCGATACCGAAGGCGATAGCCAATGGAAGTGCCACGATACCTACGATGATGCCGGCCATTAGGTCCGCCATAAACGTTTCTTTCGAGTAATTCTTCAGACAAGAAACCAGCTTGGGTTTAAATTCAAATAGCTTCATTTTTATGAGTTGTTATACGTGTAATCTGACCTTTTTGCAAAGTAGAGGTTGCAAAATTATATAAAATAATCGAAATAAGTATGTTCTCCAGCATATTATTTGTCTGTTGATAGATTTCATCAATGAACTGATAGTTTTTATTCATAAAGAAAAGTCGGTTTATTACGAACAATTCGCTTATATTTGCGTTATAAATAGTACGACAAGTTACGTTTGGTAATTACCAATTTAAAATATAGATTAGAATTATGGCTAAAAGTATTAAAGGAACTCAGACAGAGAAGAATCTGTTGACTTCATTTGCAGGAGAATCACAAGCAAGAATGCGTTACACTTATTTCGCAAGTGTGGCTAAAAAGGAAGGTTACGAACAGATTTCTGCTATCTTCACTGAAACGGCTGATCAGGAAAAAGAACATGCAAAACGTATGTTTAAGTTTCTGGAAGGTGGTATGGTTGAAATTACTGCCAGCTATCCGGCCGGTGTAATCGGTACTACACTCGAAAATCTTCGCGCTGCCGCTGCCGGCGAGCATGAAGAATGGTCACTGGATTATCCTCACTTCGCAGATGTAGCAGAACAGGAAGGTTTCCCGATGATTGCTGCTATGTACCGCAACATCTCTATCGCTGAAAAAGGTCACGAAGAAAGATATCTGGCTTTCGTGAACAATATCGAAAATATGACTGTATTCGCTAAAGAAGGCGAAGTGGTATGGCAATGCCGTAACTGCGGTTACATCACCGTAGGTAAGGAAGCTCCTGAAGTTTGTCCGGCTTGCCTGCATCCGCAAGCATATTTCGAAGTGAAGAAAGAAAACTATTAATCCGCGTCTACCGGATTAATTGGATAAAGAAAAATGAGGCTGACTTGTTAATCAGCCTCATTTTCTATTTATTTCGGATACTGTCTTTGTAAATGGTAATTGTCCGTTCTCCTGTCGAATCATTCTTGATACTAGTAACATCTCCCCGTGTGGTGAAATATACATAGTTTCCCATATCAAAAAAACGGTAGACTTTTATTCCGTCGTGCTCAAACAGATAACTTACTTCGTAGGTTCTGTTGTTCTCGGATTTCCCACTTTTTAGCGGGATGCCTGTATAACAGGAAGCTAATCCTATCATACAGAACAAAGAAATAAAGAGTTGAGCTAATGTTTTCATAATTATTTCTTTGCGTGCGGATAATCTATCGTGTAATGCAATCCGCGGCTTTCCTTGCGTTCCATTGCCTGGCGCATAATCAGATAGCCGACATTCACCATATTGCGCAATTCACAGATTTCTCTGGAAGCGACACTACGTTTGAACAGGCTTTCAGTCTCTTCGTAGATAATGTCCAGTCTGTCCCAGGCACGTTTCAAGCGAAGGTCACTGCGGACAATACCTACATACGTACTCATAATCTGATTCACTTCCTTCATGCTCTGTGTGATGAGTACCATTTCTTCCGGTGAGCGGGTACCTTCATCGTTCCATTCGGGGATGTTCTCGTTGTAGGAATATTGGTCGATGACTTGCAGACTGTGCTTGGCAGCTGCATCGGCATATACCACGGCTTCAATCAAAGAGTTGGAAGCCAGGCGATTACCGCCGTGAAGTCCTGTGCAAGAACACTCTCCTACTGCGTATAGACGCTCGATAGAAGACTGTCCGTTCAGGTCTACCAGGATACCGCCGCAGAGATAATGGGCGGCCGGAGCTACCGGGATATAATCTTTAGTGATGTCGATGCCCAGACTCAGGCATTTCTCGTAGATATTGGGGAAATGTTTCTTTGTTTCTTCCGGATCTTTGTGGGTGACGTCCAAATAAACATGATCGTCTCCGCGATTCTTCATCTCGTTGTCAATGGCACGTGCCACGATGTCGCGCGGGGCAAGCGAGAGACGCGGGTCGTATTTCTGCATGAATTCCTTGCCGTCCATAGTACGGAGTACGCCACCGTAGCCGCGCATTGCTTCCGTAATCAGGAAAGAAGGACGGTCACCCGGATGATAAAGCGCGGTGGGGTGGAACTGTACAAATTCCATATCTTTCACCGTACCTTTGGCGCGGTAAACCATAGCGATGCCGTCTCCCGTGGCGACTAGCGGATTGGTTGTGGTCTTGTAGACGGCTCCTACTCCACCGGTGGCCATCAAAGTCACTTTGGCAAGATAGGTATCTACTTTTCCGGTCTTCGGATCGAGGATATAAGCACCGTAGCATTTGATGTCCGGTGTCTGGCGGGTAACGGTGACTCCCAGATGATGTTGGGTCAGGATTTCAATAGCAAACTGGTTCTCGATTACCGTGATATTGGGATGTCGTTGCACGGCTTTGATCAGGCTATCCTGTATTTCAGCTCCCGTATTGTCTTTGTGGTGAAGGATACGGAATTCAGAGTGTCCCCCTTCGCGGTGCAGGTCAAATTCGCCTTTCTCATTTTTGTCGAAGTCCACTCCCCACTTGATTAGTTCCTCAATTTGTGCGGGAGCTTCGCGCACTACTTTCTCCACTGCGGCACGGTCGCTGATCCAGTCGCCGGCGTTCATGGTGTCTTCAATGTGTTTGTCGAAATTGTCTACCAGCAGGTTGGTCACAGACGCTACCCCACCTTGTGCGAAGTACGTATTGGCCTCTTCCAGCCCACTTTTACAGATAAGAGCAACTTTACCTTTGTGCGCCACTTTCAGCGCAAAACTCATACCGGCAATTCCGGAGCCGATAACGAGGAAATCGAATTTTCTTACCATAATTTTGTTATTTCTCACCGCAAAGCTACAAAATAAGTTACTTCGTTGTACTTTTCGTTGTCACTAATTCATAAAATTGCTACCTTGCAGGCAAAAATCTGACAAAATGAATCGAATTTTTCATGCCCGCATCGCCTGGTACCAGTATTTCCTCTTGGCAGTGCTTACTGTAAATGCCGTCGGTGCTTTGTGGTGTAAATATATCTTGCCGGCTGTGCTGTTTATGCTCATGCTGATTGTAGTGATCGAACAGATTATACATACCGCCTATACGGTCACTACGAACGGAAATATTGAAATATCCCGTGGACGCTTTATCCGTAAGAAGGTAATTCCTATTTCCGAAATTACGACTATACAAAGGTACCGTTCTATGAAATTCGGGAGTTTCTCGGTGACCGATTACATATTGATAGAGTATGGGAAAGACAAGTTTGCTTCCGTCATGCCTGTCAAAGAACGGGAATTTATTGAACTGATTGAAAAGAAAATGAACTAAATAATTTATTTACTATGAAATACCAAGTGATTATTATCGGCGGTGGTCCTGCGGGATATACGGCTGCCGAATCTGCCGGCAAAGCCGGTTTGAGTGTATTATTGATTGAAAAGAACAATCTGGGCGGTGTCTGTCTGAACGAGGGATGCATCCCGACTAAGACCCTGCTCTATTCGGCAAAAACTTATGATAGTGCAAAGCACGCGTCGAAGTATGCGATAAACGTATCCGAAGTCTCTTTTGATTTATCCAAGATTATTGTCCGTAAGAGCAAAGTGGTGCGTAAACTGGTATTGGGGGTGAAGGCGAAGTTGGCTTCGAATAATGTCGCGATAGTATCGGGAGAAGCGCAAATCATAGATAAGAATACAGTCCGCTGCGGTGAGGAGACTTACGAAGGCGAGAACCTGATACTTTGCACCGGTTCGGAAACCTTTATTCCCCCTATTCCCGGAGTGGAAACGGTGAATTACTGGACGCACCGGGACGCGTTGGATAATAAAGAACTGCCCGCTTCTCTGGCCATTGTCGGTGGCGGAGTGATAGGAATGGAGTTCGCTTCTTTCTTCAATAGCTTGGGCGTGCAAGTGACGGTAGTCGAAATGCTGGATGAGATTCTCGGCGGAATGGATAAGGAACTTTCTGCTCTGTTGCGTGCGGAATATGCAAAGCGAGGCATTAAATTCCTGCTTAGTACGAAAGTTGTCGGCCTGTCGCAGACGGAAGGAGGTGCTGTTGTCTCTTATGAGAATGCGGAAGGAAGTGGCAATGTGGTAGCGGAGAAGCTGTTGATGAGTGTCGGCCGTCGTCCTGTGACAAAAGGTTTCGGGCTCGAAAACCTGAATTTGGAAAAGACAGAACGTGGGGCTGTCAAAGTGGATGAGAAGATGCAGACCTCCGTGCCTGGTGTTTATGTTTGCGGTGACCTGACCGGATTCTCCTTGCTGGCTCATACAGCCGTTCGTGAAGCAGAGGTGGCCGTGCATTCTATTTTGGGAAAAGAAGACACTATGAGCTATCGTGCCATTCCGGGGGTTGTCTATACCAATCCGGAGATTGCCGGGGTAGGTGAAACGGAAGAATCTGCTTCAGCAAAAGGCATTACTTGTCAAGTCATAAAGCTCCCAATGGCTTATTCCGGTCGTTTTGTAGCAGAGAACGAAGGAGTGAACGGGGTTTGCAAGGTGTTGCTGGATGAACAGGAGCGGGTGATTGGAGCGCACGTGTTGGGTAACCCGGCTTCAGAGATAATAACCCTTGCAGGAACGGCCATTGAACTTGGGTTGACGGCGGCGCAATGGAAGAAGATTGTCTTCCCTCATCCAACGGTGGGTGAGATATTTCGGGAAGCATTGTAATCCGGTACATACCATAAAAAGATATATATGAGGAAATATATAATTGTTCCGGTTTTATTGGCGGTGGTGCTGGTGATGATGTGTCATTGTACATCCGACCGGAAAGCAACAGTTCCGGCAAACGAATATTTGATTCAGGGAGAGCTGGCAAATCTTTCGGATAGTATAGTGATAGGGCTGTATGTGGATGAAGGAAACATTTTCAACCTTGTGGCGAGAGATACGCTTCTGAATGGCAAGTTTTCTTTCCGGGATACTGTCTCTGTTACAAAGAAAATGCTGATAATGTCTGATAATAAGGGATTCCCGGGCACATGGCTGGAAGTATGGATAGCGCCGGGGGAGTATATAGAAATCAAAGGAGAGGACAAATTACTGAAAACCTGGGAAGTGGTGAGCGATATCCCCGAACAGGCGGAAGAAAATCGCTTTACGGCTTGTGCAATGGCTCAGCAAAAAGAACTGATGCAGCATCTGGCGGCCGAATATGACTGGCAGCGGATGATGTTTATAGACCATGCAGGCGATCAGGAATTTGAAAAGAAAGGCTGGGCAAAGATAGACTCTATCCGGAAGTTGACAACGCCTTTACGGCAAGAAATCTGGAAAAAGGAACTTGAATATATGAAAGAGGCGCCTATCTCTAAAGTGTGGATAGATAAGCTGCTGCTATATGCTTCTATGATGAAATACGAAACTGTCATGCCTTACAAGGAAGAAGTGAAGAGCTTGTATGCTCGAATGCCGGAAACCGAGAAGCAAACGGATGCCGGACAGGAGATTACGGCCTATATTTATCCTCCTTCTGTGGCAGGAATAGGAGATATGATGGTTGACGGAGAACTATATGACGTGAATGACTCTCTCCGCCATATATCCGAATTTGCGGGACGATTCATTTTGCTGGATTTCTGGAGTAGCGGATGTGGTCCTTGTGTGGAGTCGATCCCGGAAATGGAGAAGGTCATAGATACTTATAAGGATAGAATGACCGTGATTAGTATCAGTGAAGACCCGAAAGCACGCTGGAAAGAATATGTTAAGACGAAAGGAATGGGTGGCAACCAGTGGAATGAACTTCGCAGAGGCCGTACGGGACTTGCTGTGAGTTATCAGGTGAAAGGGATTCCTCATTATGTGCTTATTGCTCCTAGCGGGAAGATACAAGATATGTGGTCCGGTTATGGTTCCGGTTCACTTCTGGAAAAGGTGAAGAAGAATCTGAAATAGTAGAAAAGAGACTGACTAAAAAGTCAATAGTATCTCCATTCTCCTCCTTCTGGAAGGAGGAGTACCCGTAGGGGGAGGTGGTAGGTAGATGCATAAATTATTTATTATCAGCATTGTGCATCCACCTGTCACCCCAGCTTTCAGATACCCTCTTTTGTTTTTTGTCAGATTTTAGACTTATTCAGTTGGGAAGTGCTATATTTGCGGGTGTGATTCGATTCATAACCTGTATTGTATGAAAAAAGTTCTTTTATTAGTTGCGTTGTCCGTCTGTCTGTTGCCGTTGTGGGGACAGCGGGATTTCTCCCAAATAGATTCACTTATCAAAAAGATGCTTCCCGAAGCGTCCGAAGTTGGCATATCCGTTTATGACCTGACGGCGAAAAAGCCGTTGTATAGCTACCGTGCAGACAAGCTCTCCCGGCCTGCCTCTACCATGAAACTGTTGACGGCCATTACCACTCTCTCCCGTCCTGATGCGGATGAGCCTTTCCGCACGGAAGTATGGCACGATGGTGTGATAGAGCACGATACACTGCAAGGCAACCTGTATGTAGTAGGGGGATTTGACCCCGAATTTGACAGTCAGGCAATGGATTCGTTGATAGAGGAAGTGATGACCTTTCCTTTCTCCGTGATTAACGGGCAGGTGTATGGCGACGTTTCGATGAAAGACTCGCTCTATTGGGGGCATGGCTGGGCTTGGGACGATACTCCTGCAGGTTATCAGCCTTACTTGTCTCCGTTGATGTTTTGTAAAGGCACGGTACAGATTTCCGTGTTTCCTTCCGCTGTGCAGGGAGATACGGCAAGCATATCCTGTAAACCGGTTTCCTCCTATTATACCCTGACGAACCGGACAAAGACACGTACTTCCTCTGCCGGAAAGTTCTCCTTCTCAAGAGATTGGTTGAGGAATGGAAATAATCTGGTTGTTTCGGGCAATGTTACCTCCATTAGAAAGGATGATATAAACATCTATGATTCTTCCGCTTTCTTTATGCACACTTTCCTCGAGCGTCTTCGGGGGAAAGGTATTACGGCTCCCCAATCATACGGATTCGCCGAATTACCCCGTGACAGTGTGCAAGTGGAACGGATAGCCTGTTGGAATACTTCCGTGCAGGAAGTCTTGAACCAACTAATGAAAGAGAGCGATAACCTGAATGCCGAAGCATTCCTCTGCCGCCTTGGCGCGCAGGCGACAGGGAAGAAGCAGGTGGCTGCCGAAGACGGAATCGTCGAGATCATGCAGCTCATCCGCCAGCTGGGACACAACCCGAAAGAGTATAAGATTGCGGACGGTTGCGGACTCTCCAATTACAACTACCTCTCCCCCGCCCTGTTGGTTGACTTCCTGAAATATGCATATTCCCGGACAGAAGTGTTCCGTATGCTATACAAGTCTCTTCCCGTAGGCGGCATAGACGGTACGTTGAAAAACAGGATGAAAAGCGCAGCCACATTCCGGAATGTTCATGCCAAGACGGGCTCGTTCACAGCTATCAATACACTTGCAGGCTATCTGAAGATGAAGAACGGACATGAAGTGGCCTTTGCCATAATGAACCAGAATGTGCTTTCGGCTGCAAAGGCCAGAGCCTTCCAGGATAAGGTGTGCGAGGTGATTATCGGGCGTTAGGCGTTCTCTCTGCCTATCGGCTTATAATGTCACCTCAATGGCGGCAGGATAGATGCGCTGCGGATCAAAGAATGCGGCACAACTGTTCACCATATTCTTCAGGTCCGGCTTTACCTTTCCCTGAAAAGCCTGTTTCCCATTCACTGTAACAGTGATTTCCTTCTTCAAGTCAACCAGCTCATCACAGAGATAAATAATCACTTTCCCTTTGGCGGCAGGCGTGTAATTCTTCCTGAACTTCATTTCAATGCCCCACCTTGGATCTTTCTGAACGGTCTCATAAACGACATTATCCACATTCAGTGTGATGTGGTTGTCCGTAATGCTCATTTCGTAGCGGGTACGGGCATTGATATCGTCATTCGGGCGCTCTTTGACAAAGAGATTGTAGAATCCTTTGCGGTGCAAGCCGTCCATTTCAAAGTCTTCCCAGTAGACATATTTCGGATAAGGGTTGCGGGTATACTGTTTCAGCCACGGAGTGGTGGGACGATAGTCGATAGAATGCCCTTTGCCGGGGATTAGCTCTATGTGATGCTTGTATAGTCCGGGATGCAGACCTTGCAGCCGTTCAAATTCCTCCTTCACGTAGCCGGTGAGGATGTTCCGGTAGAAGCCGCGGTCGTCGGCACCGGTCCGCAGGGAGAAGGCGATGTGAGCGCAGTTTTCGGCAGGGGCGTTCTTCAAAGGTTCTCCGCCTGCCATGGGACCTGCCCCGGCCAGGTAGTCGGCGTAGAAAGAGGCAAGACGCTGGCTGCCGTATCCACCTTCGGATATTCCGAAGATAAACAGTTTATCCGGATTGACGTGCCCGGATACTAGTGCCTGGCGGAACAGTTTCTCCCAAGCGTATTGCTTGGCTTTCTGCCACCAGCGATAGTAACCTCCTTCGTTGGGGATTTGCGGGATAAAGTAGACGGAAGGAGCGTCGTCAAAACGCGAACAGATGTTCAGGCCGGTTTTCCATTCCGCCTGTTTGGGACCGGAACCGTGTATGTAGAGATACATCGGATAACCGTCTGCGGGTTTTTCCGCGCCCTTGCTCCCCCAATAATAGGGCATGATAGCGTTGGGTTCCAGTTCTTTGGGGAGGTGCCATTTTCCCTTGCTGGAAGCGGATAACGTATCCAGGGCGATTAGCTTTTCTTCGTCCAGCTCATCGTTGGCTGTTTTCCAAACTTCCCATACCAATTGGCGGTAGGCCGATACTTTGAGAAGACTGAATGACTGGTGCTTTTCATATAAAGGCGTTTCTCCACGGAGATAGTCGTTGAAATAGCATTCGATATTTTTCCGGATTTTATCAGCAGGACCGGCTACTGCTTGCAGCCTACCGCTCCCTAATATAATAAGGAGAAGCAGACTGTGTACAGCTATCTTTTTCATATTCTTTTTATATTCAGACTTAGGTGAATAGAAAATCGGAATATTATCGGGCGTATTCGGCCCAGTTAGTGTTCTTCATATCACCGCTCTTGGCAAGTTCTGCGTGCATGCCCAGTGCAGCCTGAATAGCGTGCGGAGTCTGTGCCTTGCCGCCGGCCAGTTTGAGGTAATCCCAAAGTAACTGTTTGTAGTCGGGATGTGCACAGTTTTCGATAATGGTCTGTGCACGTTCTTTCGGGCTCTTGCCACGAAGGTCGGCAACACCTTGTTCGGTGATAACGATATTCACGGAGTGTTCGCTGTGGTCGAGGTGGGAAACCATTGGCACGATAGCGCTGATCTTACCTTCCTTAGCTACTGACGGGCAGGTAAAGATAGAGATGTAAGCATTGCGTGTAAAGTCGCCCGAACCGCCGATACCGTTCATCATCTTCGTACCGCCGATATGAGTTGAGTTTACGTTGCCGTACAGGTCGACTTCGATTGCGGTATTGATAGAAATAACACCGAGACGGCGTACTACTTCCGGGTTGTTTGAGATTTCCGATGGGCGGAGCACCAGTTTGTCGCGGAAGAAATCCATGTCATTGTAGATACCTTCCAGACAGTCGTTGGTGACAGTCAGCGAGCAGGCGCTGCCGAATTTGATACGTCCTTCACGAATCAAACCGATCACGGAGTTCTGAATAACTTCAGTGTACATTTCGAATGCGGGAATCGTTTTGTCACGTCCCAGCGCACCGAGTACGGCGTTGGCGATGTTTCCTACGCCCGACTGCAACGGCAGGAAGGTCGACGGGATGATACCGCGTTTCATGTCTGCGGCAAGGAAGTCGGCAACATTCTGTCCGATTTTGTCGGTCAACGGGTCGGCAGCGGCGAAAGAGCGCGCTTCGTCCGGCCAGTTAGTCTCTACCACGCCTACGATTTTCTTCGGATCCACTTGGATGTAAGGCAGTCCGATGCGGTCGCTCGGCTTGTAGATAGGTATTTCGCGGCGGTAAGGCGGGTCGAGTGGTTCGTACACATCGTGCAATCCCATGCAGGATTTGCTGTGCGCGCTGTTCAGCTCAACGATGATCTGGTCTGCCAAACGGCAGATAGTCGGAGAGATACCGCCGGCAGCCGTCAGATATATTTTGCCGTCCGGAGTCAGTTCGCAGGCTTCGATAATGGCTACGTTCACTTTCCCCATGAAGCCGTAACGCACTTCCTGTGCCATTTGTGAGAGGTGTATGTCGTTGTAGGCAATTTCTCCGTTGTTGACAGCTTTGCGGAAATCGGAATTGGTAGTGTAAGGAGCACGGTAACGAATGGCTTTGGCACGTGCCAGTACGCCGTCACAAGATTCACCGGTCGATGCACCTGTAAAGATACCTACCTGAAAAGGGTTTCCCTTGGCATGTTCTGCTTCAGCTATTTTTGCTAGCTCGGCTGTGACAGCCTTGGCCGTTCCGGCGGGAGTAAATCCGCTCAGGCCGATATTGTAGCCATGTTTGATAAGGCTTGCAGCTTCTGCTGCTGAAATACGATTGAATGACATAAATAGTACAATTTCGTGTTAAATACAGTTGATATTTAATTGGTTAATAATTCGCTCAATATGTTGACATTCAGGGCGGAACCTGATACTCGAATCGTAATGCTCAATGTTTAATACCTGACACAGTTGATATCTAATACTTTACACCTGACACTTGTCAATACTTCCGTTGAAGGATTTCTCCCCAGATAATAGCGCGCCGGGCTTCTTCAGCAGAATGAATGGTGAAGTCTTCTTTGTTGTCATGTGAATCGTGGGAAGTGTTATAGTGGGCACCTTGCCGGCTGTTTCGTTCATCCTGTGCGGCACTGTTGGCGATAGAGGCGGCAACGGATACTTCTTCTTTTTTCTTTTTCGGTTTCGACTCCTGCTGCCTTACTTTCGGTTTGCGCGTCCGCTGCTCTGCGGGAATCGGCTGAAACAGTTCTTCCAGCGACCTGGGTCTGCCCCAGGCTTCGGGCATAGGAGTGGCGTCGGGAGCTACTTCGACGGGAGAGGGTGTCGGCGGGACGGGGCGGTTATTTTTAGCTTTCTTCGATTTGCTATTTTTATTCACCTCTTTGAATATTCCCACGAGAATGACACCTGCTATCAAGAGAAATTTCAAAAAATCTTCCATTTTGCTTCACTTCTAAATAGTTGTCCGCCAAAGGTAGGCATTTTATCTGGTTTGAGCTAACATTTAGTTATGAAAAAAGGGCAGCTTCACAGCTCCCCTTAATTTTTTTAACCTAAACCTTAACTATGAAAAAATCTAATGTTTCTTTCATTGCACAAATGTGAAAAATAAAATTAAATTTGCCAAGAAACTGACTGGAAAATGTTTATTCTCTTAACATTAATTACAAGTTAGCCCGCCAGACTATAAGTTTTTGCGTTATTTTTGTATCAATTCACCACTTATTAAAAACCGAAGCCGTATCTTTGCAGTCGAATTTTTAAATAAGATTTGAATATGAACGAATTAACGGGAGCGGACTTTAAATCCGCAACTGCTGATGACAACAAGAAGTTGTTTATCGAAACCTACGGCTGCCAGATGAATGTGGCCGACAGTGAGGTGATCGCCTCAGTGATGCAAATGGCGGGGTACTCCGTAGCTGAAACGCTGGAGGAGGCTGATGCCGTGTTTATGAACACCTGTTCGATCCGCGACAATGCGGAACAGAAGATTCTGAACCGCCTGGAGTTTTTCCACTCGCTGAAGAAAAAGAAGAAGCGTCTCATCGTGGGGGTACTGGGCTGCATGGCCGAGCGAGTGAAGGATGATCTGATAACGAATCATCATGTCGATCTTGTGGTCGGTCCGGACGCTTACTTGACGTTGCCCGATCTGATTGCCGCCGTAGAAGCCGGCGAGAAGGCAATCAACGTTGAACTTTCCACCACCGAAACCTATCGGGATGTGATTCCTTCACGTATCTGCGGCAATCATATCTCCGGATTCGTGTCTATCATGCGTGGCTGTAACAATTTCTGTACCTACTGTATCGTGCCCTACACCCGTGGACGCGAGCGCAGCCGTGACGTGGAAAGTATCCTCAACGAAGTGTCGGACTTGGTGGCAAAAGGCTACAAGGAAGTCACACTTTTGGGGCAGAACGTCAATTCCTACCGTTTTGAGAAGCCGACAGGTGAAATCGTCACCTTCCCGATGTTGCTCCGCACGGTGGCCGAAGCTGCTCCGGGAGTACGCATCCGTTTCACTACCTCTCATCCGAAGGATATGAGTGACGAAACGCTGGAAGTGATCGCGCAAGTGCCCAATGTGTGCAAGCATATCCACCTACCCGTGCAAAGCGGCAGCTCCCGTATCCTGAAACTGATGAACCGCAAATATACCCGAGAATGGTATCTGGACCGTGTGGCCGCTATCAAACGTATCATTCCCGATTGCGGACTGACAACGGATATATTCTCCGGTTTCCACTCCGAAACGGAGGAAGACCACGCTCTCTCGCTCTCCCTGATGGAAGAGTGCGGATACGATGCTGCTTTCATGTTCAAATATTCCGAACGTCCGGGAACGTATGCTTCCAAACATCTCGAAGACAATGTGCCCGAAGATGTGAAAGTCCGCCGCCTGAATGAGATTATCGCTTTGCAGAATCGCCTGTCGGCTGAGTCCAACCAGCGTTGCATCGGAAAAACTTACGAAGTGCTTGTGGAAGGAGTCTCCAAGCGTTCGCGCGACCAACTGTTCGGTCGCACGGAGCAAAACCGCGTCGTAGTGTTCGATAGGGGTACGCATCGTGTCGGTGATTTCGTCAACGTGCGTGTCACGGAAGCCAGTTCGGCTACGCTGAAAGGGGAGGAAGTGTAAGTTTTAAATTTGTGTTCCTGCGCGTATGCAATGTTTGTAGGGTAATTATATCGTGGGTAATGTTGCCAAAAATGGTTGGTGATAAGTTATAATGATTTTAAAGTAATGGCGTTGCGGTACCGCAACGCCATTACTTTTTGTCATCTTGTTCCTGAAGTAGAGATACCATTTGACATAGTTTTGATAATGACATGGACAAGTTTTATGTAGGTTACATAGTCGAAATATTTGATGATTCTATTCTTTTATATTCGTATAATGAGGATGGCAAAGAAGATGGGGATCTTTTAATTCGGTTGGTTGATATGAAGAAAAGAATCTTCTTAAACTTCTTAAAGCAAGCGTCCTACCCTGACGTAAATAACTGTCTTGCTCTGTTATATAGATTTTAGTTTATACAACTTATATCAGAGCAAGGTCAGTTTGTATTATTAAAAGTCCTTAACAAAAGCCCATTACATCACTTTTTATTTGTTTCTTTGCACCAAATTCGGGTATAGTGTTGTCTTGTGGTTTGAGGCAGCACTTAATTTTGCTTAGAAATTAATGGAGAAACTCAGTATAAATGCTTGTCCGGTGTGTGGCAGTACGCACTTGAAACGCGTCATGACTTGTACGGATTTTTATGCTTCGGGCGAACAGTTTGAACTGTATTCGTGTGAAGATTGCGGATTTACGTTCACGCAAGGTGTTCCCGTAGAGGCTGAGATAGGTAAGTATTATGAGACTCCTGATTATATCTCCCACACTGATACGCGCAAAGGCGCGATGAATTCCGTTTATCACTATGTACGTTCCTATATGCTGGGCCGCAAGGCGCGGCTGGTAGCTAAGGAGGCGCATCGCAAGACGGGGCGTTTGCTCGATATAGGTACGGGCACCGGTTATTTTGCCGATACGATGGTGCGTCGTGGCTGGAAAGTGGAGGCGGTGGAGAAGAATCCGCAGGCACGTGAGTTTGCAAAGGAACATTTCGGACTGGAGGTGAAACCCGAATCGGCTCTGCAAGAGTTTGCTCCCGGCAGTTTTGATGTCATTACCCTTTGGCACGTTATGGAACATCTTGAACACCTCGGCGAGGTGTGGCAACAGCTTCATGAGATGTTGACGGAAAAAGGACTGCTAATTGTGGCAGTGCCCAACTGTTCCTCTTATGATGCGCAACGTTACGGCGAGTATTGGGCGGCTTATGATGTCCCGCGACATCTTTGGCATTTCACACCGGGCACTATCCAACAGTTGGCTTCCCGGCATGGCTTTATCATGGCGGCACGTCACCCGATGCCGTTTGACGCTTTTTACGTATCCATGCTAAGTGAGAAACATCGGGGTAGTTCATGTAGTTTCCTGAAAGGGATGTATGTCGGAACATTGGCATGGTTCAGCGCTTTGGGACGGAAGGAGCGGAGCAGTTCCATGATTTACGTTTTTCGGAAAAAGAGGTAGAGGATGGGAAATAAAAGCAGATATAAGTCAAGTTCGATTTTCGATATGCAGTTTATTACGTCGAGTATCAGTACCACGCTGGTGTTGCTACTGTTGGGGCTGGTTGTGTTCTTCGTGCTTACGGCGCACAATCTTTCCGTATATGTCCGCGAGAATATCAGTTTCTCCATTCTCATTAGCGACGATATGAAAGAGGCGGATATCCTGAAACTGCAGAAGAAGCTGAATCAGGAACCTTTCGTGAAACAATCCGAATATATCTCTAAAAAACAGGCATTGAAGGAGCAGACCGAAGCTATGGGAACTGATCCTGAAGAGTTTCTGGGTTATAATCCTTTCACCGCTTCTATTGAAATAAAGCTCCATTCCGATTATGCTAACTCCGACAGTATTGCGAAGATTGAGAAAATGGTCAAACGGAACAGTAATATACAGGATGTGCTCTACCGGAAGGAGCTGATTGATGCTGTGAATGATAACATACGGAATATCAGTCTGGTATTACTGGCTTTGGCGGTAGTGCTTACTTTTATCTCCTTTGCTTTGATAAACAATACGATAAGGCTTGCTATATACTCCAAGCGCTTCCTCATCCATACAATGAAACTGGTGGGGGCGAGCTGGAGCTTCATTCGGCGACCGTTTCTCCGAAGGAATGTGTGGAGTGGCGTGCTGGCTGCCGTAGTTGCCGATGCCATATTAATGGGGACGGCCTATTGGGCAGTGACATACGAGCAGGAATTGCTTCAGGTAATCACTCCCGAAGTCATGCTTATCGTTTGTGCGAGTGTGTTGGTGTTTGGAATGGTGATTACGTGGCTGTGTGCCTACATTTCCATTAACAAATACTTGAGAATGAGGGCCAATACCTTGTATTATATTTAGTAGAGAATAGATAGTAAATAGGTATAGCGAACTGTGATTCGCGACTTTAATTTTGAATTTATAATTAAACAAACTATGTCTGACAAGCAGAAATTTGCCTTTGATAAAGTGAACTTTATCTTGCTAGCGGTAGGAATGGCGATTGTTATTATCGGGTTTCTATTGATGACAGGACCTTCGTCGTCCGAAACGGTCTTTGAACCTGATATTTTCAGTGCACGTAGAATTAAGGTGGCGCCTGTCGTTTGCCTGTTCGGTTTCTTGTCGATGATTTATGCGGTATTGCGCAAACCTAAAACTAAAATAGAATAAAGATAAGTTATGAGTTGGTTGGAAGCATTAATCCTTGGACTGATTCAGGGATTGACAGAATATTTGCCTGTAAGTAGCAGTGGGCATTTGGCTATCGGGTCGGCATTGTTTGGGATACAGGGTGAAGAGAATTTGGCATTTACAATTGTAGTGCATGTGGCTACGGTATGCAGTACATTGGTGATTCTTTGGAAAGAGATAGATTGGATTTTCCGCGGGTTATTCAAGTTCCGGATGAACGAGGAGACGCGCTACGTGATTAATATATTGATCTCAATGATACCAATCGGTATTGTGGGAGTATTCTTTAAAGACTATGTAGAAGAAATATTTGGCTCGGGACTGCTGATTGTGGGCTGTATGTTGTTGTTGACGGCTGCCCTGCTGACTTTCTCGTACTATTACAAGCCGCGTCAAAAAGAAAAAATCTCGATGAAAGATGCGCTTATTATCGGTATTGCCCAGGCTTGTGCAGTAATGCCGGGATTGTCCCGTTCGGGTTCTACCATCGCTACGGGATTACTGTTGGGAGACAACAAAGCGAAGTTGGCGCAATTCTCTTTCCTTATGGTTATTCCGCCCATTCTGGGTGAGGCATTGCTTGACGGTATGAAGATGATGAAAGGGGAGGACGTAGTGGGAGACATTCCTGCATTGTCGTTGATTGTAGGTTTTATGGCTGCTTTCATAGCCGGTTGCCTGGCTTGTAAGTGGATGATAAACATAGTGAAGAAAGGAAAGCTGATCTATTTCGCAATCTATTGTGCGATAGCAGGATTGGTAACGATTATATTGAGCTGATGAATTTTAAAAAAGGCGAAGTACTGTTTTTTAATAAACCTCTTGGCTGGACTTCATTTAAGGTGGTAGGGCACGTCCGCTATCATATCTGTCGCCGGATAGGGGTGAAAAAACTAAAGGTCGGCCATGCCGGCACGTTGGACCCTCTTGCAACGGGGGTGATGATTGTATGCACAGGCAAGGCTACAAAGCGGATTGAAGAGTTTCAATATCACACGAAGGAGTACGTTGCGACACTCCGGTTGGGTGCTACTACCCCGTCGTATGATTTGGAGCATGAGATAGATGCCACCTACCCTACCGGACATATCACGAGGGAACTGGTGGAAGAAGTGTTGACGCACTTTATCGGAACGATAGAACAAGTACCTCCTGCCTTTTCCGCCTGTATGGTGGACGGTAAGCGTGCTTACGAGCTGGCACGTAAAGGTGAGGAAGTCGAACTAAAGGCGAAACAGCTTGTTATCGACGAGATTGAATTGTTGGAATGCCGTTTGGAAGAACCGGAACCGATGATTCGGATTCGTGTGGTATGCAGCAAGGGGACTTATATCCGCGCACTGGCACGCGACATTGGCGAGGCGCTCCATAGCGGGGCTCATCTCACAGGGTTGATTCGTACCCGTGTAGGCGATGTCCGTTTGGAAGACTGTTTGGATCCCGCACTTTTTAAAGAGTGGATCGACGGGCAGGAGATAGAAAATGATGAAGAAAATAATTAACGTAATAAGGAATAGATATGAAGCTATCACAATTCAAATTTAAGTTACCCGAGGATAAAATCGCTTTGCATCCTACGAAGTATAGAGATGAGTCGCGTTTGATGGTATTGCATCGTAATACAGGTAAAATTGAACACAGGATGTTCAAGGATGTATTGGACTACTTTGATGATAAAGATGTGTTTATATTCAACGATACAAAGGTGTTCCCCGCTCGTTTGTACGGTAATAAAGAAAAGACAGGTGCTCGTATTGAAGTATTCTTATTGCGTGAGTTGAACGAAGAACTCCGTCTGTGGGATGTGCTCGTAGACCCGGCGCGTAAAATCCGTATTGGTAATAAATTGTATTTCGGTCCGGATGATTCAATGGTGGCCGAAGTAATTGATAATACCACTTCTCGTGGTCGTACGCTTCGTTTCCTGTATGACGGACCGCATGATGAATTTAAGAAGGCTTTGTATGCTTTGGGCGAAACTCCGCTCCCCCACTCTATTATCAATCGTCCTGTAGAACCGGAAGATGCCGAACGTTTCCAGTCTATCTTCGCGAAGAAAGAAGGCGCGGTGACTGCCCCGACAGCTAGCTTGCACTTCAGTCGTGAATTGATGAAACGTCTGGAAATTAAGGGAATAGACTTTGCCTATATCACCTTACATGCCGGCCTGGGCAACTTCCGTGACATTGATGTAGAAGACTTGACGAAGCACAAAATGGACTCGGAACAGATGCTTGTGGACGAAGCGGCGGTGAAAACTGTCAATCGTGCCAAGGATACCGGTAGAAACGTATGTGCGGTAGGTACTACGGTGATGCGGGCTATCGAGAGTGCAGTCAGCACCGACGGACATTTGAAAGAATTTGAAGGTTGGACAAATAAGTTCATCTTCCCGCCGTACGAATTTACTGTGGCTAACTCGATGATTTCCAATTTTCATATGCCTCTTTCTACACTCCTGATGATTGTAGCCGCTTTCGGCGGATACGAGCAGGTAATGGACGCTTATCACGTAGCATTGAAAGAAGGTTACCGTTTCGGTACTTATGGCGATGCAATGCTGATTTTGGACAAATAATGGCGGAAGTATATGTAGGACTCGGTACTAACCTGGGTGATAAAGAACAGAATCTCCGGGATGCCGTGCAGAAAATAGAAGAGCAGATAGGGAAAGTTGTTTCCCTGTCTGCTTTTTACGTTACTGCTCCGTGGGGCTTTGCTTCTGAAAACAGTTTCCTGAATGCTGCCGCTTGTGTAGACACGGATTTATCTCCTTTAGAGGTATTGCGGGAGACGCAACTAATTGAACGGGAGTTAGGGCGCACCAAGAAGTCTGTTGACGGAGTATATAGCGACCGTCTGATTGATATTGACCTCTTGCTTTACGATGATCTGGTGCTCTCTGTTACTTCTCCTTCCGGGGCAGCACTGAATCTCCCCCACCCTCTAATGACGGAGCGCGATTTTGTGATGCGGCCACTGGCAGAAATTGCGCCGGACGTGGTACACCCGGTATTGGGAAGGACGATAAAAGAGCTCATTTCTTCTTCCTGTCGGCAATAAATCGTGGCAGATAAGCCAGACAGCCTATCAATATGGCATAAAGCAGGTGAATGTCTTGAAACTCACGGTGGATGAAATGACAGACAATGGCGTAAATCGCAATCGTAAATCCGATATAGAGCGCCAGTGCGAAAAGCGTTCTTACTTTCTTATTTAGAATCATTTTAAATCTATTATTGTGTTAAATACCGCCCAAAGATACTCATAATCTCCGAAATCTCTTTATCTTTGCAACCGAAATGAAAGTGTGGACAGATTTGAGTAGCTTGCAACCACAGAAAAAAATGCTAAAACACGACTCGTTGATGTCTTTCGGCATATATTTGCACTACTCACCTCTCCTGCTCTATCATCTTTTAATTCTTATTTTTTAATTCTTAATTTAAGAAAGATGGGATACTTATTTACATCCGAATCGGTGTCAGAAGGACACCCCGACAAGGTAGCCGATCAGATATCGGACGCCGTGCTTGACAAACTGTTGGCTTACGACCCCAGTTCGAAAGTAGCTTGCGAAACACTAGTAACTACCGGACAAGTAGTATTAGCGGGTGAAGTGAAAACAAAAGCGTACGTTGACCTACAACTCATCGCACGCGAGGTGATTAAGAAAATCGGTTATACCAAAGGAGAGTACATGTTCGAAAGTAACTCTTGCGGTGTACTTTCCGCTATTCACGAGCAGAGTCCCGATATTAACCGTGGTGTAGAACGTCAGGATCCGATGGAACAGGGTGCAGGCGACCAAGGTATGATGTTCGGTTATGCAACGAACGAAACGGAAAACTACATGCCGCTTTCTCTTGATCTGGCACACCGTATTCTGCAAGTGCTGGCCGACATCCGTCGCGAAGGCAAGGTAATGACTTACCTCCGTCCCGACGCCAAGAGTCAGGTTACTATTGAATATGACGATAACGGAACTCCTGTTCGCATTGATACAATTGTTGTCTCTACACAGCATGATGATTTTATTCAGCCGGAGAATGACTCGGAAGCCGCTCAGTTGAAAGCTGACGAAGAAATGCTGTCTATCATTCGTCGTGATGTGATTGAAATTCTGATGCCTCGCGTGATTGCTTCTATTCATCACGATAAAGTGCTGGCTCTGTTCAATGACAAGATTGTCTATCATGTTAACCCGACCGGAAAGTTTGTCATCGGTGGTCCTCACGGAGATACCGGTCTGACCGGACGTAAGATTATCGTTGATACCTACGGCGGTAAAGGTGCTCACGGTGGTGGCGCTTTCTCCGGAAAAGACCCTAGTAAGGTGGACCGTAGCGCAGCTTATGCAGCTCGTCATATCGCTAAGAATATGGTTGCAGCAGGTGTGGCAGACGAAATGCTTGTACAGGTAAGTTATGCTATCGGTGTGGCTCGTCCGATTAATATTTTTGTGGATACTTACGGCCGTTCTCATGTGAACATGACTGATGGCGAGATTGCACGCGTTATCGACCAGCTGTTCGATCTTCGTCCGAAAGCAATCGAGGAACGTCTGAAACTTCGTAACCCGATTTATCAGGAAACGGCAGCTTATGGTCACATGGGACGCGAACCACAAGTGGTAACGAAGAAGTTTTCTTCTCGTTATGAAGGTGACAAAACAGTGGAAGTGGAACTCTTTACATGGGAGAAACTCGACTACGTTGATAAGATTAAAGCAGCTTTCGGTCTGTAAGCTAGTCTGAAAGAGGGTTTATACGATAAGAGCCGCAATCTCACTTCCGTTTTATGGAATTTGGGATTGCGGCTCTTTATTTCTACTAGAAATCACTACCTTTGTTCCATTAAGAAGTAAAACAAGCCGTGAGATGAAAAAGAAATACGACTATTTTATATATTACTTTCCACTATTCGCCTTTTTGTTTATCGGTATGGGTAGTATTTTACTATCTGTTTCTCTATCCTCTTGTTCTTCTTCTGTGAAGAATCCGTTACTGCTCTGTGCCGACTCGTTAATGGAGGTAAGTCCTGATAGTGCGTTATCTATTTTGGAGTCAATTTCCTCACCACAGAAGCTGTCACGTGCTGATAGAGCGCTTTATGCATTGTTGCTTACACAGGCACGGCATAAGAATTATGTACCTTTAGATGATGATTCGCTGATAAAGGCGGCTGTCGATTATTATGGCGACAGAGATAAGAGTTTACGCGCTGCACAGGCTCATTATTATTGGGGCGCCACTTATCGGGATATGGGACGTACCTCCTTTGCGGTAGAAGAATATTTGAAAGCGATTCGACTAATGCCTGAACAAAATGAGTTCTTGGCAATGATATATGATAATTTGGCGGAATGCTATGAGGAAGAAGATTTGGATGATGTAGCAATGGAGGCTTATCGTAAAGCTTATCAGATATTGAAAGGAGGTGTAGAACAAATATATCCATTAAGGGGTATGGCACGTGTTTTTTTGCTGCAAAATGAAAAAGATAGTGCATTGTACTATTATCAGCAAGCGCTTGATTGTGCGGTAGCTGTGCAAGATTCTGCTTTGATAGGTGCGCTTTATCATGATTTTGCTATGCTTTATGATGAGCAAAAAGATTATATTCTTGCGGATAAATATGTATCAAAAGCGATTATGATCATGGGGCAAGATGAGGCAGCTAATGCTTGTTTGTTAAAAGCGAAAATTATGCTTAACTTGGATAAACTTGATTCTGCTAGTTATTTTTTTAACAAGAATGTAGATCAACTTGGTGTTAATGGTAAAGTTGTTTGCTATAATGGAATGTATCAAGTGGCGAAGAAAAAAGGAGAATGGGAAACTGCTGTGAAAAACATTGATATGTATAAGATACTTTATGATTCTATTCAAATAATGGCTGATAATGAAGAGCTTAATCGTCTAATGGATAAACATCAGTTAGAAGAACATAAAAGGACGTTGTCGGAACATGCTCAAACATTATTTGTTAGTTTGGTTTCTATTTTTCTTTCTTTGACAATAATATGTATCTTTTGTTTTATGTGGAATGATAGAAAGCGGAAGAAGCGTTATATTGCTTTGCAGCAAGAGTTAACTCAGAAGCGTGTCGATACTATGTTGCTAAAGGAGGAAAAAACTTCTGAACCTAACCAAGAGCATATAAATAAAAAAATGTCAGATTTGCGGGAACAACAGTTGCAATTATGTATATCCATGTTTCAAACCACTGATTGTTATAATAAGTTGGAAACATTAGAGAAATCAACTCCTAAACAATTGTTGGCGATGCGCAGTTTGAGAGCGGATATGCGTATTGCTATCTGTGAAGCATTTGTTGATGTAATGGTGAATCTTAAAGAATGTTGCCCGTCTTTGACTAATGATGACTTGTTTTATTGTGTCCTTTCTTCGCTTCATTGTTCAAAAACTGTTATAATGGAGTTGATGGATACTACATCGGACGCACTTAAGACTCGTAAGAACCGTATAAAAAATAAAATGGGTACATATTTATTTGAACAGGTGTTCACTGTTGATAATCTGTAAGATACAGTAGGATTCTTACAAATTATTTTTCATATAGACAAAAGACTGTTACCATTGTTACCATATAAAAATCGTTTCTTTTAGTCTATCTGTGTACATTTGGGGCGAAATTTTAAACCCAATTTATTATGAAAGCTAAATTTTTACTTGTTTTCTTATTTGCTATTTTGTTCCAGGTAAATATACCGTCTTCTGCACGAGAAATGAAGTCTTTGCGTCGTATTGAATTAAGCTGCAAAACTCAAGCACAGCATCGTTCTATTCCTATTACGCCTGTTGCTTTTATTGAGGACGCACTAGTTACTATTGACTTGCTTTCCACTGTTCCTACTGCAACAGTTGTTGTGAAAGATGCAGAAGGCAAAGTTGTTTATTCATCTACCGAATGGAATGTAGACAAAGTTAATATTGATCTTACCGGTGAGCAAAAAGGTAAATATACCTTGGAAATACAGCTTCCTACGAAAGTATTTTCCGGAGAATTTGAACTGGAAAATTGAAACCTTAGAATCATCTGTAACTAGAGGATTAACCTAAATAATTAACTATACAAAAGCCCCACTATAATATAGTGCATTGTTAAAATGACGATCGGATACCGGTTGACAGGGGAAAGAATCGGCTAATTCTGATTGGGGGACTTGATAACCCTTGTGAAAGGTGTGCAATAAATGTTTGTTATATTGCAGGATGCAATATTAAAATCACTCTTAATTGTTGGTCTGGAGACTGGTAGGGTGTTCGAGTAGTCTGGTGATTCGAACGATAGGCTCATTCAGCAACAATTGCGGTATATCTGTACAGGTGAAATACCTGATAATAGATGTATTCTCTGTGAGAAAGGCTCTTGGGCTTCCGAGTAAGAAGCCCAAGATTGCTTCCGGAGGTAGTGGACAAATACCAAATTTTTTCGTAATTTTGTGCCCATGATATAATAAAATCATGGAGAAACTGATGAACCAGATAAATTCCGTATGCGTATATAGCGCTTCCAGCACTAAAATAGATCCTGTTTACTTTACCGCAGCCGAGACTCTCGGGCGATTGCTTGCCGATCATCATATCCGTTTGATTAATGGTGCCGGCAGTATTGGCCTGATGCGTTCTGTGGCCGATGCGGTGTTGGCGAATGGTGGTGAGGTGACTGGTGTTATTCCTCATTTTATGGTAGAGCAGAACTGGCACCATACAGGCTTGACGGAGCTGGTTGAAGTGGAATCCATGCACGAACGCAAACAGAAAATGGCAGATTTGAGTGATGCGGTGATAGCTTTGCCGGGTGGCTGCGGAACGTTGGAAGAATTGCTTGAAATTATCACCTGGAAACAACTGGGACTCTATCTCAATCCGATTGTGATTCTGAATGTAAACGGGTTCTTTGATCCGTTACTCGAAATGCTTGAAAAAGCAATCGACGAAAACTTTATGCGCCGCCAGCACGGTGATATATGGAAAGTGGCGCAAACGCCGGAGGAAGCTGTGGAACTGCTTTATTCAACGCCTGTATGGGATATCTCCATTCGTAAATTTGCAGCTATATGACGATTGACACTCTCAGCTTCCAGCGCACTACGGATACTCTGTCGCTTTTCCAACAAGGGCAGCTCGGTGGTTCACCGCAATCGACAATAAAGGCGGATAGTGATAGCTTGCAATTGGCACAGATCCATTCTGCGCAGGAAGTCATTTCCGGCTTCGAGGGAACTCCTATCCCCTATTCTCCCCGTACAGATGATGCCATAGCGCTAACCTTGCTGGCTTGTTTCTTCCTTTCTTCCATAGCTTTGGCACGCGGAAAGAAATTTCTTTCCCAGCAAGTAAAAGACTTTGTGCTGCATCGTGAACGGACAAGTATTTTTGATAGTTCTACAGCGGCTGACATGCGTTATCTTCTTGTGCTTGTAGTGCAGACGTGCGTATTGTCGGGGATTACTTTCTTCAACTATTTTCATGATACATCCCCTGCTTTGATGAACTCCGTATCCCCTCTTCTGCTTTTGGGGATTTATGTGGGCTCCTGTCTTGCTTACTTCTTACTGAAATGGTTGCTTTATATGTTTATAGGTTGGACATTCTTTGATAAAAACAGGACAAATATATGGCTGGAATCTTATTCTACGCTCATATATTATGCAGGATTTGCCCTTTTTCCGTTCGTACTCTTTTTAGTTTATTTCGACCTGAGTCTCACCAATTTGCTCATAATTGGAACCATAATTCTAATTTTTGCTAAAATATTGATGTTTTATAAGTGGATAAAGCTTTTTTTTCATCAATTTGGCGCACTTTTCCTATTAATTTTGTACTTTTGCGCTCTTGAAATACTACCTTGTCTGCTACTCTATCAAGGTATGATTCAAATTAACAATATATTGCTAATAAAATTTTAGGACGTTGAAAATTAAAAAAGTACTAGTGTCGCAGCCTAAGCCTGCGTCAGAGAAATCTCCCTATTACGACATTGCAGAGAAGTATGGCGTAAAAATAGATTTCCGGCCGTTTATCAAGGTTGAAAGTCTTTCGGCGAAAGAATTTCGGCAACAGAAAATTTCGATTCTCGACCACACTGCCGTTATATTCACTTCTCGTCATGCTATCGACCATTTCTTTAATTTGTGTACTGAATTGCGTGTTGCAATTCCGGAAACTATGAAGTATTTCTGTGTGACGGAAGCAGTTGCATTGTATATTCAAAAATATGTGCAGTACCGTAAGCGTAAAATCTTCTTTGGTGCAACGGGAAAGATTGAGGACCTCGTGCCTTCTATCGTAAAGCATAAAACAGAGAAATACCTTGTCCCAATGTCGGACGTACATAATGACGACGTAAAAACACTGCTTGACAAGAACGGCATACAGCATACCGAAGCTGTGATGTATCGCACGGTAAGCAATGACTTTACACCCGACGAAGAATTCGATTATGACATGTTGGTGTTCTTCAGCCCTGCCGGAGTAACTTCTTTGAAGAAGAACTTCCCTGATTTTGACCAGAAAGAAATCAAGATCGGTACGTTCGGTTCTACTACCGCACAGGCTGTACGCGATGCAGGACTCCGTCTGGATCTCGAAGCCCCTACGGTGCAAGCTCCGTCTATGACTGCCGCACTTGACATGTTTATCAAGGAAAACAATAAATAAACAGAGTGGGTATATATACTTTGTGCAAAGCCGAAAGGCTGAATAGTAAAATTCTGATCGGAAAGATGTTTGAAGGCGGTGTTTCGAAGTCGTTTTCCATCTTTCCGATACGCGTTGTATATATGCCTGTCGAACAAGGCGAGGCTCCGGCTTCCATATTGATCAGTGTATCGAAACGCCGCTTCAAGAGGGCGGTGAAGCGCAACCGGGTGAAACGGCAGATACGCGTAGCCTACCGGAAGAATAAATATCTGTTGGTAGACGAGTTGCAACGCCGGGAAAAGCGTTTGGCTATTGCCTTTATCTATCTGTCGGACGAGCTTACTGCTACTGCCGAGCTGGAAGAAAAAATGAAAATAGCGCTTTCGCGTATCTCCGAAAAACTATCCTTATGAAAGCCCATAGCTCCCGGATGTCTGGCATCCGGATGTCCGTCAAAGGATTTTTGAGGAGGGTGTTCTCATTCCTGCTCCTGCTTCCTATCTATTTTTATCGGATTTGCATATCCCCACTTACTCCTCCCTCCTGCCGGTTCACGCCGACTTGCTCGGCATACGCGGTCGAAGCGATAAAGAAACATGGTCCTATTAAGGGTTTTTATCTGGCTGTGAGGCGTATCTTACGGTGTCACCCTTGGGGTGGTTCCGGCTATGATCCTGTACCTTAAACTCCAAAATGTGGAAAATGAAAAGGAATACAAATAATATTCTGGATATTCATACCCATAAAGCAGAACCGGTTTCTGCCGGGAAGGCGATTATTAACCGTAAGTTGGCGACAGATGCTTTGTGCGAAGGATATTTCTATTCTGCCGGTATTCACCCTTGGGATTTGACGGAGTTTGATACGGAGCGTCGATTGGAATGTCTTCGGGAGCAACTTGCAGAAAAACAGTTGGTGGCTGTGGGTGAGGCCGGACTGGATAAGTTGGCTGCTGCTCCGATGCAGCTTCAAGTAGCTGTGTTTAAAGAACAGGTGGAATTGTCGGAAAAGTATGAATTGCCGTTGATTATTCACTGTGTGAAGGCTATGGACGAACTGCTTGCCTTGAGAAAGGAACGTGCACCGAAACAGCCGTGGATATGGCATGGATTCCGTGGAAAGCCTGAGCAGGCAAAACAATTGTTACAGAAAGGATTCTATCTTTCTTTCGGAATGCATTACTCCAGTGAGGCGATGAATGTAGTGCCTGATAGCCGCTTGTTTTTGGAAACGGATGACAGTCCGGTAGATATTGAAGATGTGTTGCGTGATGCGGCGAAAGTACGTGGTGTGGAGGTAGAAACGTTGCAGGCTATTGTCCGTAAAAATATTCAAGACATCTTTTTTAGGGCGTAAGAGTTGTATCTTCCGAGAAAGAGTCGTACTTTTGCCCCTCACGGGATTGAAATACAATAAAAAAACTAATAATAAAAGAGTAATACGATGAATTTTGTAGAAGAATTGAGATGGCGTGGCATGTTGCAGGATATCATGCCGGGAACGGAAGAGTTGTTAATCAAAGAGCAGGTGACTGCCTATTTGGGTATCGACCCGACTGCCGATTCGCTACACATTGGTCACCTTTGTGGAGTGATGATTCTTCGTCATTTCCAACGCTGCGGTCACAAGCCGTTAGCTTTGATCGGTGGCGCTACGGGCATGATTGGTGACCCTTCAGGCAAATCGGCAGAACGTAACCTGCTGGATGAAGAAACACTGCGTCACAATCAGGCATGCATTAAGAATCAACTGGCCAAGTTCCTCGACTTCGAGTCGGATGTACCTAATCGTGCTGAGTTGGTGAACAACTATGATTGGATGAAAGACTTTACCTTCCTGGATTTTGTTCGCGAAGTAGGTAAACACATCACTGTGAACTATATGATGGCTAAAGACTCAGTAAAGCGTCGTCTGAATGGCGAAGCACGTGACGGACTTTCATTTACCGAGTTCACTTATCAGCTGCTTCAAGGCTACGATTTTCTTCATTTGTATGAGACAAAAGGCTGTAAGCTCCAAATGGGCGGTTCCGATCAATGGGGAAATATTACTACCGGTGCGGAATTGATTCGCCGTACCAACGGAGGTGAGGTGTTTGCGCTGACTTGTCCGTTGATTACAAAAGCCGACGGTGGTAAGTTCGGTAAAACCGAATCCGGAAATATCTGGCTGGATCCCCGTTATACTTCTCCCTACAAATTCTACCAGTTCTGGCTGAACGTAAGTGATTCCGACGCCGAACGCTATATCAAGATCTTCACTTCGATCGAAAAAGAAGAAATCGAGGCATTAATTGCAGAACATCAGGCTGCTCCGCATTTGCGTATTCTTCAGAAACGTCTGGCTAAGGAAGTGACTGTAATGGTTCACTCTGAAGATGATTATAATGCAGCGGTAGATGCATCGAATATCCTATTCGGCAATGCTACTTCCGAAGCTTTGCGCAAGTTGGACGAAGATACTTTGCTGGCTGTATTCGAAGGTGTGCCTCAATTCGAGATTTCTCGTGACGTGTTGACGGGAGGTGTGAAGGCGGTTGATCTATTCGTTGATAATGCGGCTGTATTTGCTTCAAAAGGAGAAATGCGTAAGTTGGTTCAAGGCGGAGGCGTTTCGCTGAATAAAGAGAAATTAGCGGCATTTGACCAGGTAATTACAGCTGCTGACCTGCTCGACGAGAAATATCTGCTTGTTCAGCGTGGTAAAAAGAACTATTATTTGCTGATTGCGAAGTAATAATACGCGATTTGCGAGGTGGCAAAGTAAAAAAGTGAACGAAATATTTGGAGGTTTGCTTGCAAACCTCTATCTTTGCACCGCTTTTTAACAGAAAGCACATAAGTTTGGACTATGGTGTAATGGTAGCACAACAGGTTTTGGTTCTGTTTGTCCAAGTTCGAATCTTGGTAGTCCAACAGAGAAGCCCCGAAAGAGTAATCTTTCGGGGTTTTTCTTTTATGCAGGTCGACTCTGCTGTTATCTGTTTGGTGTACTGCTATTTCTTGTATAGAATATTAACTATTATCTGCTATTGTCCTGTTTGTCTATGGATAAGGTGACTTTCTGCTGCAATAATATCCTTACAACATTATAATAAATGGAGAGAGCGTTTTTAATAACTAATTGGAGAGTTTATTATAAACGGTATCCAAGTTTATTAAAAACGTTTTTCGGCTTCTTTAGCGATAAGAATCGAAGTATTTAAACAAAATGGGAGAAAATCATGACTGACTTTCTCCCATTAGAAGTTTGTGCATATATGGAAATATATGCTGTGGTGGACTGATTATGTCTTTATTTCTGTACGTTTCATGTGCTATTTCTTTTTTTACTGTTTCTCAAAGATACAAAATAAAAAGGCGAAAGTCAATAGCCGGGAGTATTTATTGTTAAAAGAGGATGTTTTTATGAGAGTAGGAGTAACTCTGTTTTTCCCGTTAGGTAAAAAACTACCTCAAATCGTATTATAGTTCGTTAAAAAGATGTACATTGCGTCAAATCTGGACATTTTTGATGGATAATTGGAACAAAATTGTAATGTTAACCCGTTTTCTTTTACTATTTTTGCATCGTGTACGTAAACGATGTACATTTGAGAAAGAGAGCTTATTCAATAACTATAAATAAATAAGGTATGAAAACGAACTATGAAATTCGCTATGCTGCGCATCCCGAAGATGCAAAAAACTATGATACTACAAGAATCCGCAGAGATTTCTTAATCGAAAAGATATTTGTCCCCAATGAAGTGAATATGGTATATTCCATGTACGACCGTATGGTGGTAGGCGGTGCGTTTCCGGTAGGGGAGGTACTGACGCTTGAAGCAATCGATCCGCTGAAAGCTCCGTTCTTCCTGACCCGTCGTGAAATGGGTATTTACAACGTAGGCGGCCCCGGTATCGTGAAGGCAGGCGACGCTGTATTCGAACTTGATTATAAAGAGGCTCTTTATCTGGGTTCGGGCGACCGTGAAGTGACCTTTGAAAGCAAAGACGCTTCTCATCCCGCTAAATTCTATTTCAATTCACTGACTGCACATCGCAACTATCCCGACCGCAAAGTGACGAAAGCCGATGCGGTAGTGGCTGAAATGGGCTCTTTGGAAGGCTCCAACCATCGTAATATCAATAAGATGTTGGTGAACCAGGTATTGCCTACCTGCCAGCTCCAAATGGGTATGACCGAGCTTGCTCCGGGCAGCGTATGGAACACGATGCCGGCCCACGTGCACAGCCGTCGTATGGAGGCTTATTTCTATTTCGAAATTCCCGAAGAACACGCTATCTGTCATTTCATGGGTGAAGTAGGCGAGACACGCCACATCTGGATGAAAGGCGATCAGGCGGTGCTCTCTCCCGAATGGTCTATCCATTCGGCTGCGGCTACCCACAATTATACTTTCATCTGGGGTATGGGCGGAGAGAACCTTGATTACGGCGATCAGGACTTCTCATTGATTACAGACTTGAAATAATAAACAACTACAATAGTTTCCTTAATTTAACAACAAAAAAATTATGAATCAGTATTTGAATTTTTCTTTGAAAGGTAAAGTAGCTCTCGTTACAGGTGCTTCTTACGGTATCGGTTTTGCTATCGCATCTGCTTTTGCAGAACAAGGTGCTACTGTTTGTTTTAACGACATCAATCAGGAGTTGGTAGACAAAGGTATGGCTGCATACGCTGCAAAGGGAATTAAGGCTCATGGTTATGTATGCGACGTAACAGACGAACCGGCTGTTCAGGCTATGGTTGCTACTATCGCAAAAGAAGTAGGTACAATTGACATCCTTGTAAATAACGCAGGTATTATCCGCCGTGTTCCTATGCACGAAATGGAAGCTGCTGATTTCCTTAAAGTAATCGACATCGACTTGAATGCTCCGTTTATCGTTTCCAAGG